>TARA_B110000037_G_scaffold193664_1_pt1 | contig 11342 bp, 9 predicted proteins | sample TARA_B110000037 | Tara Oceans TARA_B110000037 (sample SAMEA4397196) | marine metagenome | biome: Polar Biome; feature: [MIX] marine epipelagic wind mixed layer (ENVO:01000061); material: water (ENVO:00002006), including particulate matter (ENVO:01000060) such as... | depth 10-100 m
CCCGGGCTGAAGGCCAGACAGCACGAAGCACAGGGCTTCACGAGGACAGTCCAGGAAACGGAAAACTACATCCACTAAGCCATTTCCCCGTCACGCCGTGACGGTTTAAAACGGACGAGAGTTGATCGCGTTGAGCGCGGTATAAGCGCTTGAGGTGTCACTACGCGTCGTGAGCCAGACCGGAATCGATGTCCGGGGTTGAAATCCACGGCGATACTGCCGCGCATAGAGAATCGTGAAATATCCACGCATCAGGCGGAAGGGAACCGCGATTTAGAAATCGCGACCTGCCCGGCGAATCACCCTAAAACTCCGCAGCCGTTGCAGTCGCGATTTCTAAATCGCGGTTCCTTTCCCAAGAAAAGTCTGCTGTAGGCAGAGCGCAGCTCCTTACGCCTCCAGCGGCTGCACGTCCGGCACAGAAGGGCCGGATGGCTGCATGAAAGGCTTCTTCGAGCGAAGCAACAGCGTGCCTAGCAAGAGGTCGGCGAGCGGCAGCACCACGTTAAAATTCTTGTGCATGTAGCGATGATGAAGCAGGTGATGGCCGTTGAGCTTGCGGAACCAATACGGCTTTTCGATGCGGCGCGCCTTCGGAAGGTGCATGCACCAGTGGATGTATTCGTAGAAGCAATAATACCAAGAAAAAGCGATGAAGCCGCCCGCAGTAAGCCCCCAATACCCGGTTACAATCGAGACGATCGAAAACGGAATCATGCCGATCATGACTAGAACCGCACCGTTCCACCACGCCATCGGGATGGTCATTTTGTCCTTTTCATCCAGTAGGTGGTAGCTCTCATCAGCTTTGAACACTTGATGGTGGACAACCGCATGGGCTTGGAACGCATAACGGAACTTCCAGACAGGGCGGTGCATCACGTATTTGTGCAGCGTCCACTCGAAGAACGAGGCGAAAACGATGCCGATGGAGAGGCCGATAAGGCAACAGATTAGGAAAATGGTCATATTGGTTGGATACCACCGGAAAAGGCAGTCCGGTGAGGTAGGCCGTTGCCAATGGGAAAACAAGCACTGCTTTCGATCTTTTCCCCCGTCAGTGGCTCTGTCCTCGCATTTTTTCCGGCTCCCCGGGGGTATGCAGATTTCCTCCAGGGCGATAAATCCTACGAGATATCGTGAAAAATCGCCCTCTGTTTCTTACCAGCGGAATGCGAGCCCATCAGATCCGGCGAACTTCAAGGGGATGCAAGGTTCCAGGGAAAATCTGAAGCACGTCCTGCACTAACGGCGTTATTATGGCTGAATTTCTATTTCACCTCAAACACTGCCTCTGTCTGCCCCTTGGAGGAAGTCGCTTTCACGCGGTGTATCCCCTTCTCCACCTGCCAGAACACGGAACCGGATTCGACTGCTTCCATTTTCAATCCGTCCATCTCCCATGTCAGCCGCTCCTCACCACCGGTGGCAAGAAGTTCGATCTGCTGCCTTTCAATGGGTAAGCCCGGATCAGTTAAATAGGTAGATCCGTCCAGCGGATTGACGATTCTTAATTCAGCCGTCCGAGCCACGTCCGCTCCCAAATAGTTGTGACCGCTCCGGCACCAAAGTGCGAATTCCGACGGGAGTCTAATTTTTCCATTTTCGAAAAAGGATGGGGAGTCCTCCTTTGGTTCGGTTCCGAGCAGAAAAGTTTCCATCAATTTCCCCGGGCTCGGTTCACTCCACTTCAGGCCGCTGAGGCTACAGATTTCCTCCCGCACCAGACCGCCTTTCAAATCCAGCACCACGCGGCCATCTTCTTTGAGCAGCATGTCGATAAACTCTCTCCATACAGGTGCTGGACTGGTGACTGACGCGACTTCGTTCATTCCCGTCCCATCGAAATTCCCGACCCAGACGCCGACCACGTGCTGACCAGTGGCACCGACAGTCCATGCGTCATGGAAACCCGAGCTAGTCCCGGTCTTGAATGGGATCACGTAGTCTTCGAAAGCCAGCGGAGAGTCCGCCCCGAAAGTCTTCAAACGCGCGTCGTTATCGGAGAGAATGGAGGCCACGATATTCGCAGCTTCCGGACTCGATATCGCGATGTGTCTCTGAGGCTCGGAGGCCAGCATCCTCGGGAGCGTGTATTTCCCTTGGTTTGCAAATGCGCCGAAAGCCGACGTGAGATCCAACATCCTCACCTCACCGTTGCCTAGGATCATCCCGGCTCCGTAATCATCCAAGCTGCGCCGCAGAGGGATTCCCGAGCGCTGTAGATAATTGTAGAACGGCCGGGCGCCGACTTTCGCGAGAACATACACGGCAGGGACATTGAGTGAATTTGCCAAGGCCTCACGGACTCGGACGGGTCCCCAGAAACGCTCATCGTAGTTCCTCGGGTCGTAATCCACATACTCAGCGCGGATCGCATCCGGGGTATCTGGAAGAAGGATTGCGGCGGTGAGAATTTTCTTATCTATCGCCCGGAGGTAAAGGAACGGCTTGAGCGTTGATCCGCTTGATCGTGGCGTCACCACGCCGTCGATCTGCCCACCGCGTCCCGTCCAATCCGAAGAACCGCACCACGCCCGAACGGCACCGGTTTGATGGTCGATCACCACAGCAGCGATTTGTCCGGCACGCAATTTCGACAGTCGCCGCGAATGACGATTGAGGATGATTTCGACTGAGTCCTGGAGTCCGGAATCCAAGGTTGTTCGAACCGTCCCCACCGAATCGGATGCGACTATCCTTGTAAAATGAGGTGCCGGGTTCCGAAAGGAAGGCTTTGCTTGGATTGTGGGGACTATTTCTAAATCCGGGTCACGGTTCCCCCCTAAAAACGAAACGACCTGCCGGTATCTGGCTTCGGCAGCGGCAGGATTCGACCATGGGTTGTAACGGCTGGGTGCCTGGGGTAATCCGGCAAGGAAAGCAGACTCCTGTGCAGTAAGTTTCGAAGCGGTCTTACCAAAATATCCTTGGGCAGCAGCCTCGATACCACGGAGGCGGTTTCCGTAGTCGATGCGGTTGAGATATGCTTCCAAGATCTTCCGTTTGCTCCACGAGCGCTCCAGCTTCATCGCGGAGAAATTCTCTGCGACCTTATCACTCCATCCACGGCTGCTTTTCCCTATATGAAGTTTGATCAATTGTTGGGTGATCGTGGATGCCCCAGAAACCACTTTCCTAGATTTTAGATTTCTAAAAACGGCACCGCCGAGCGCGGTGATATCTACCCCGTTGTGGACGTAAAACCTTCGGTCTTCCGCGGCAAGTGTCGCTCTGATCAAATCCGGACTAATTTCCTCCAGCTTCACCGGGCGCCATGAGCGGGCGTCTTCATTTCCGATCTCGGCGAGCAAGCTGCCGAACTGCTCGAGCAACACCGTGCTTGGTCGGGACTCGCCCAATCCAGCCGGAAGGCTCGCCTTGCGGATTACAATCTCAAGACCCAGCCACGTGAGCAGCACAAGGGCAGTGCCGATCACGGCCTGCCGTTTCAGGAAACGTTTCATTCCCCCGCTCGCGAATGGATCAGGGTATCGACCGTGCTCGCCTGAACCCGCTTGTCATAAATGGGCACGGCACTTGCGGCGGGCCAGTGAAATTCTCCCGCACCGACCACTCGTGTCAGGACTGCATATTTCCTCGTTCCCGGGGCAAGATGTTCGAAGTAGAGCAACACACGATCCATACGGCGATCCACGTGGGACAATCCGACGGTTTCATTTTCATCAACCGGAGGCACCGGGAAATTTCGCTGAACGGAAGGAAGATCTGGATTTACCATCTCCAGCCCGGCTGGGAGGTGCTCCGCGAGTTCCACCTGGTAGGCATCGTTTACTGCGTCCATCTGGTATTCAAGAAGCACGTAATCGCCGATGGTGAAGGGTTCATTGGAACTGCCTATCCGTTTCGGATTAGTCAGGTTCGTGACCTTTCTAGAAAGATCCAGACCCAGCCCTCATTTTGCCGAACCAACCGGTTCTGAATGCGTGATCCGAACCATCCACTCGCTCTCTACACCGGGACCCATTGGCTCCGAAAGCAACCCTCTCAGCTCAGAGGCCGGATGTCCAAGCCAGGCAAGGGTCACATCGTTGGGTGAACTTTCCGGCTCGATCGAAGGTGTCAACCGTTCGGTTAGAACGGCCGGGCTTTCGATACCGATCGCTCCACGCGCAGCGAGCAGTATCCACAGATTTTCCTGGGCATTGAGATCCAGGGAACCATCAAGAACCGGCTCCAGCAAACGCTCGATTTCTTCCCGGCCTGCTTCGCTCATTCCTTGGCGGCGAACTGATACCGCATAAAGCCTGACCGCTTCCGCACGTGCCCGACTGCCAAGCGTCGAGGGATTAAACTCCGTGGGAGATTCCTGTTTTTCGATCTCAGCAAGCAAGATCCTGCTCTCTTCGTCCTTTAGAGCCACTACCGGAGAATTCTCGCGCCGTTTCAAACGTGCGTCTGCCATCGCAAGAAAGCATTTCGATTCGAGATCAAGCTCCTCGCGGTGATCGTAAAGATCGCGGGCAACAGCCCTCAAACGCGAGGGTTCGACCCAGGATTCCCCTTCCGCCTCCAAAGCCAAGGCAACACATTTTTCAAAACCGCTTGGTGGAGAACCTGAAAAAATCGACGGTGAAGCCTTAAGCATGGTTCTGCTCCACATCGCCAGTGCGTCTCTCAAGTGCCATGGGATTTGCACGTTCAGTCGGTTCTCCTCCGGTGCGAGTGAACCGAATTCCCGCACCGCGAAATCCACGGTCATTGCAACCATTGCCGACGTAGCACCATCCGGCACATCTCCGTCCGGCCAGCGTGGCAGCCACCCGAATCCTGCATCGACGATCACGGACTAGCTCAGTTTTCCCATGACCTCTTGAAAAGTCTTTCCCGCAGACACCTATTGCGACATCGACGAAGGAAGGTATCCGTCCATCGAAGCAACCAGTAACGAACTGAGAGCGGCACCACTCAAATCCGCAACCGTCGCAGCGGGGCGGTCCTTCCCAGCCATGCCTACGAGTTTCGGCATCCAACGTGTTCCGGATACAAAAAGGTCGCACTCGGCACTGCTACTTGAAGAAACTCCTTCCAAAACCATATCAGGCGATAGGAAATCCGTATCAGATAGAGCTCCTCCACGATGCTCGGTTCGCTCGATATACGCACTTTTCACCGGGATACAGATTCTTACCGCATCACCAGAACCATCCGCGGTTCGCGAGTGAATGAGACCACTGCCTCCTCCAGTTTTAGCCTCACCATCCTCTCCGGATTCCCCTTCCTTTTGGCACCCAGATAAAATCATAAGTCCCAGCAACAGAATGCCGGGAAAGAATTGGTTCATCGTCTTCATATGGCTCAGTTATTTTTCAGTTCCAGACCTATTTTCCTCGCAGCTGCCGCATCATCCGTTCTCCCGAGTTGATCCAGACATTGCGCTCGGATTTCTTGAAAAAACGGTATATTTGGGGCTAATCGACACGCTTGCTCGATAGCGGACAGAGCTTCTCCTGTGCGATCCAGACTGAAGAGTGCCTGAGCTTTGAAACGGTGGAACCCTGCCCAGCCGGAAAACTCTTTAAGCGCCTCGTTACACTCGGCCAATGCATTTTCCGCTTCGCCGACAAAGATCAGGGATGCAACCCACAACATCTTCGCTTCCCCGTTTTTTGGATTCGATTTCAGGACGGTATTGGCGTCATCCAGGGAAAGCTTGTTCTGACCGATCGACTATTCCAGCCAGCCTCACGAAACGAGACGTTGCGACTGACCCAGTGCCACCCACATCATCTGATCCTTCGCTAGCATTTCCATCAGCGTATTCCAGTTCTGATCAAGATGCTGATTGCACTCCCGCTCGTCGATCCACGCCCGCCAATAAGTCACACGGCTTTCGTCTTCAAGTGAACCTCCGCTACGGATTGTAACGACACCTCGCAGGATATCCACCGCTCTTGCCCGCCTTGTCGATTGCAGCCGTCGCCTCTTCCACCTCACCAGCATACTTCACCGACCTCTCAACCACCGGGACAAGATCCCTGACTTCGACCAGATCCGGTGCAAGATTGATGGCCTTATCCAGATCTTCCTGCGCACCTTTGAAATCCATTTTCGCCAAGCGCATCTTCGCCCGCCTTGCACGCGCAATAGCGCTTTCTTCAAGCGCAAGCCAATCATCCAACAACTTGCTCACCTCACGCGCCTTCCCCTCTTCGATTCGGTTCGCACTGAGCACGTCGTAGAGACGACTTTTCATTTGCAGATCCAACCCGTCCGTTTTCAAGTAGCTCGTCCACAGGTTCGTAGCACCACCCCGATCGTCCTGTTGCCAAGCGATCTGGGCTTTCATGTTCAGTAGTTCGTCCTTCGGCAAGCCTTTGGCTTTCCATTCAGGGAAACGCCTCTCTACCTCACCGAACATCCTTTCCCCTTCCTCCGGATCATCCTCTGACATTCTACCCGCCGCTACGATATCCGAGCGCAAGGCCGCCTTCCACGCCCCGATATGGCCGGGATCCAGTTCTATGATCCTGCGCGAAATTTCAGCAACATCCATCTCGGGGAAACTGGTTGGCTCCGGCTTCCATTCGTCATTCTCATCAAACACTTCCGGCTTAGGCCAGATCTGCTCGTCGATTTGGACGATTGCAGCGTCCAGTTGTTCCTCAAGGCCGTCGAGCTTGTTCCTTTTCTCCACCTGACGGATCTTTTCCTTGTCCGCCTCGCTCAGCTCCGTTTTCGCAACCTTTTCAGGCATCAGGAAAAATGCATCCACACAGGAAGCGGCGGCTCCGGCCAGAAGCAAGCCGTTGCGCACCTTTCGCTTCTTCGCGGAGGCCACCGATGCCTCAGCAAACTCCTTCTCGCGCGAGTCCAGCGTTTCGCCATTATCTAACAGAAATCTTACATCTCCCTGCATCGCGCCCCGGTTCCAGAGAAACTCCCCTTTCCTGCCACGCGCTTCCCACCTCGCCGCAGCACCCTGCGCCATCCTTCGGGTTTCGAGAAACTTCCTGTCCCTTTCGATCTGTTCCTTAAGCCTCGGCCATTTCCGGAAAATCGCCTCGTGGCTCACATATGTAGTGGGAACTCCGTCAGAAGAAACCGCCCGGGTCAAAAGCCGGTTTTCCACCAATGCCTCGACCAAGCCGTCCCGGTCTGGATCCACGTTCGTATCCATCTCTGCGACCCTCCTCAGAGGCGGCGCATCCACATCCTCACTCAGGGTCGTGAGCAATCGCATCAAACGTGAAAGGGCGGCCTCAGCCCGTTTCTCCCCGTCATTGCCAAGCTTTTCCTGATACTCCGAGAAAGCGGCTTCCGCACTGCTCGCCACCGCACCTTCCAGCCCTCCGAGTTCCTCAAGTGCGGAAAAAGTCAGCATCCTCTTGCCTTCCTCCATCCGTTCGTAGATCGATTGCAAAACGAAGCCCAGCAGGGGCAATCCATCAGGAGCATTACGCGCCTCTTTCAGCAGCCGGTCTTCCAGTCTTTCTACGGAGGGAACAAGCTGCTCGAAATCTAGCCCCGCCGCACGCGCGGGAAGACGGATCATCAGCGAGAGATCCGTCTCGGAAGGAGACATCAGCGTCACTTGCCCGTACTGCCTCGTCCCTCCCGAAAGTTTTTCCAACTCCTGGAATTTCGTCATTCGGTCGCTCCGCATGGTCATGATGCCCCTCACCACCCCGGATTTCAAAAGCACCGTGAGCGCCTCTTCGAAACCCTCCCTCTCCTCCACGGAGATTTTTCTCTCATCGCTGAAAACTTCCTCAAATTGATCCAGCACCAGTAGCAATTTGCTCCCCGGAGCCTCCGGCAAACCCTCGTCCGACTGCACGTCTGCCGAGGCCTGTTTCAGTGCCTCGGCAATGGCGACCACCACCTTCTCCGGATTTCCGGACAAGGACTTCTCGAGCTTTCCTGCTTCCCATCCGTTCCGCGCCAGTCCCGGCAACGCCTCCTTCTCCAACAACGCCTTCGCCAGTCCAGCGAACAAACCCTCCGCAGTATCCGAAGGACGCATGTCCGCCCGCCTCCACAGCCCTATCCCTTCCGCTACCCCCGGCTCCATCAGAACCGGCACCACCCCGGCACGCACCAGAGAGGATTTCCCGGAGCCGCTCACCCCGCTCACCACCACCAGCGGCATATCGCCTTGCGCTTGTTTCCTCAAAGCATCCAGAACCTCCTCGATCGCCAGCGAACGACCGAAATACAACCCGCAGTCTTCAAAATTGAAAGGCTCCAGCCCCCGGAACGGGCTTCCCCCGTGGTAACTCGCATACCCAACCCTGCCGTCCACTGCACCATCCGAAGGTGCCGGTGCCATCTTCTCGGGTTTTAGCTCGATCAGCCGCCTCATGTGCTGCTCCAGAAAATTCTCGAACTGCTAGACTTTCTTATAATTTGTCAGCGCGGATTTGAAGGTATTGTCCGTATCGAAAAACCACTCCTGGATGAACTCCTACAGCGCCTCGAACTGCTGCAATTTCTGCTCCCTGAGTTCCTTATTCTCCAGCGGCAGAGAAAGCTCTTCTGTCTTCCGGAAAACGAGAAGATCCGGCGCTTTTTTCCTCAGGTAGGATTCCCGGGCAACTTCCATTTCATACACCGTCCCCGAGGGATACCGGCTCCCGTCCGCTCTTAGAAACGTATCGCCCAGCAACGATCCCAGCCGCGACCACAGGATACACACCACGATATCGAATTCTGATGTCAGCGGGATGTTGTCCTTCCAGTTGAACCTATCCGTCGCCCGCATCGGCTCATACTCCCAGAAATACGGCTCCAGTTTCACCCTCCCGGCGAACTCGATCCCAAGTTTCTCGACGACTTGCTTGGCTCGTGCCCGCTCGAAGGAAACATCAGCCGGGCTACTGACAAAGATGCGTAGTGTCTGCATGAGGGAAAATGATAATCTTATTACTTACGAAATCCACTCTCCATCAGTCGAGACATTTTGCACATTCTATTGGCGATCCGCATGAAAGGCATCCATGGATTTACCTCCCCGCATCCACGGCGAGGCAATCCAAATTAATTCTAGTTTTGCGAAATACTTCGAATCCACCCCACGTAGTTATCCTTTCGCGCTCTGTCTGAGACGGTTAGAAGGAAAATCCACTTCCTTTTCAATGGGCGTGAGCTAAACTCTCATGATAGTGAAAATCCAAATTTAACATTCAGGCACATGCATCTGAAATATTTCATTCTGGGCGCACTCAGATTTACCGTTTTCGCCGCTGTCGCTTCTCCGGAGAACCCCGATTTCGAAACCGTGGTTCGTCCCATCCTCGAACGCAACTGCGTCCGCTGCCACAACGCCGATAAGATCAAAGGCGGCCTGCGCATGGACACCCACAAGCTCATCATGGAAGGCGGCGATACCGCAGATGCTCTCGTCCCCGGCGACCCGGCAGCCAGCGAGATTCTCGTCCGCATCCACCTCCGCCCCATCGACGAAGGCGTGATGCCTGACGAAGGCCGCGCGCTCGAATATTCCGAAGTCGCGATACTAGATGCATGGGTGAAAGCCGGAGCGCCATGGCCCAAGGGTGCGACACTCACGGAAAAGAAACCGGAACCCATCAAACGCGTTTCCCTCCCGGAAAAACCTCCCGAATCCCTCTCCGAAGCCGCCGAGATGGTCGATGATATCATCCGCCGTGAAAACGTGAATGAAGACATCATCACCACGCCGACCATCAACGACCTTACTTTCCTCCGTCGCACCACCATCGACCTCATCGGGCGCATCCCAACCATGGAGGAAATCCGCGAGTTTGAATCATGGAGCGCCGACCGCCGCGAAAAGCTCGTCACAAAACTCATCGAGCATCCTCGCTTCGCAGATCGCTGGACCGTCTTCTTTGCAGACATGCTCCGCGTCCGCTCCGACCTCCCCGGCGGCAACCAACTCCTCGCCTACCTCAACGGTTCCATCAGCTCGGGCAAGCCCTACGATGAACTCGTCCGCGAACTCATCAGCGCATCCGGCCGCGCGAACTCGAATCCCGCAGTCGGTTTCATCCTCGGTGATGACGCAATGCCCATGGAACTCGCCGCTGCCACCTCACAGGTCTTCCTCGGAATACGTATGGGGTGCGCAATGTGCCACGACCATCCGTTCGACGACTGGCAGCAACGCGAGTTCTATGATTTCGCCGCCTTTTTCGGGAAAACAAAGAAAGTCCAGAGCCGCCAACGCGGAGTGATTTATACCACCGAAGGCAACAAAATGACCGTCCTCTGGCCGCCCGAAGACAAGGCCGCCGCCGAAGATCGCGAAGCCGTCCGCCCCCGCTTCCCTTTCAAGCTCACTAACGCCAAGGAAACGCCCGAATACCTTGTCCGTTTCGAAAAATCACGTGAACTCCGTGAGAAAAACCTAAGCTCCGGTGACGAGTCCGCCTCCCTCGACGCCCTCCTCGATGCAGTCGAACCCACCGTCGGCCGCCCGAAAGACACCGTTCTCGAAGAAGCGAAAAAGGAAAGCGAACTCCTCAACGTCCACGGCGATATTTACCGCGCCAGCGAACTCCGCTCAAAACTCGCCGAACTCATCACCAGCCCACGCAACGACTTCTTCTCACGCGCTTTCGTCAACCGCGTCTGGGCGGAACTCATCGGCCACGGCTTTGTCGAGCCGCTCGACAACTTCTCCCCCTACGTCGATCTCAACCACGCCTCCACCCTCGATTTCCTCTCCCAAGAGTTCATCGCCAGCGGCTACGATTTTCGCAGCCTCGTCCGCATGATCGTCCTCACCGACACCTACTCACGCACCACCCTTTCCGCAGAGATCCCGATCACTGTCCGTGAGTCTAGCGAGAAGAATTTCTCCGCCGCACCCGTCCGCCGCATGCTCGGTGAAACGCTCTACGACAGCATCGTCGTCGCCGGCCATCTCAAAGATTTCAAATGGCCGAAAGGCGCCAACAACAAAGAAATCACCCGCGAGATTCGCGTCCCAACCGGTGAATACACCATGGTGGAAAATCCAACCATGATGGCAGAAATGCCCGCCAAGCCGAAAATGCGCAGCGATGGCTACGATCTAGAATCTTCCCTCCAACTCGACTTCAACCAGATCGCCAAAGCCGATGACCTCGCCGAAATCAAAGCAATGCGTGAAAAATCCGACGAACAAATCGAGGCCGATAAAATGGCAGCGATGCAAAAAGAGTCGCAGCAGAAGGTGATGAAATACACCACGGAAACTAAAACCGAGATCGTCGATGACAACCCGCGCTTCAACAGCGCGATGCGCATGGCCAGCCCCGCTCCGCCTGCCCATTTCCTCCGCGTCTTCGGACAACCCGCCCGCGACGGACTAGGAGAATTCCGCGACCCCTCCTCCTCCCTCCGCCAACAACTCA
>TARA_B110000037_G_C17127508_1_pt1 | contig 11326 bp, 7 predicted proteins | sample TARA_B110000037 | Tara Oceans TARA_B110000037 (sample SAMEA4397196) | marine metagenome | biome: Polar Biome; feature: [MIX] marine epipelagic wind mixed layer (ENVO:01000061); material: water (ENVO:00002006), including particulate matter (ENVO:01000060) such as... | depth 10-100 m
ATGTTACTTTTATTTTTTAATACTTTTTATAATGAACAATGGAACTTTTGTACTGGTAGATCATCTACATGATTGGTCAAATTTAAGACCTTTAACTTTCACCAAACCCATTTCACAGTTAAGGATAGGTGTTCTTAAACTCTACGAAAAATGGGAATTACTCTTAGGTGCAAAAGTAGAGATAAAACCTGTCCAAAATTATTTAGCATCCTTCAACACATTCAGTCAAAAGGAAGATTCTACTTTTATTAACGCGTCTATCATTCCAGATAAAAACTTAGTAAAAAAGATTATCGAACTTAGCGGAGGCGAAAGCTTATATGCCAATGGTATATTTATAGCCTCTAAAACTGGTAAATCTAGTTTCGAAACAGAAATTAACTATTCTGAAGAATTTTTAAAAATCAGTTTCCCTTGGGATATTTTTAGTTTAAACGAAAAGGCTATTGCGTTAGATTTTAAACAACTCACTAAAAATAGAAGCTCTGGGAACTTAAGCAATACCAACACTGTTATTGGCGAACTTTCAAATATTTTTTTAGAAAAGGGTGCAAAAGTAGAAGCTGCAATATTAAACACAAATGATGGTTACATTTATATAGGCAAAGATGCTGAAATAATGGAAGGATCTTTAGTCAGAGGTAGTTTAGCCCTTTGCGAAAATGCTACGTTAAAACTAGCTACTAAAATTTATGGTGCAACTACCGTTGGGCCACATTCAAAAGTTGGTGGAGAAGTCAATAATTCTGTAATTCAAGGATATTCGAATAAAGGGCATGATGGATTTTTAGGGAATTCCGTAATTGGTGAATGGTGTAATTTAGGTGCAGATACAAATAATTCCAACTTAAAAAATAATTACGGAGAAGTAACTTCTTGGAACTACGAAAAAAACGATTATATAAAAACTGGCCTACAATTTTTAGGTTTAATTATGGGCGACCATTCAAAATGCGGCATCAATACAATGTTCAATACAGGAACAGTGGTGGGCGTGTTTGCTAATATTTTTGGTGGAGACTTTCCCCCCAAACACATCCCTTCATTTAGCTGGGGTGGTTCTAACGGTTTTCAAACTTACCAATTCGATAAGGCAATAGACGTTGCCAAATCGGTAATGAAACGTAGAGCAATAGAATTAAGCACACAAGATTCAGATATATTAAACTATTTATTTAAAGAAGAAACAAACAAATAGAAGCACTTATTTGTTGTAAACTAATTAATAATGAGGAAAAAAATTATTGTTGGTAATTGGAAGATGAACACCAACTTAGAACTAGCATATAATCTAGTAATAGATATAAATAAGCTAAAAGGGCGAGAGTTAGAAAGCATTATTTTAGTGCCCTTTACACACATTAAAACATTACAAGAAATTGCATGCCCTCATTTATTTATTGGTGCACAAAATGTTTCTCAATATGAATGTGGCGCATATACAGGAGAAATTTCTGCTTCCATGTTGGAATCTATCGGTATTAAATATGTAACTATTGGTCATTCTGAAAGAAGAACTATTTTTAATGAAAATGATATTATAATTGCTGAAAAAATAAAAAAATCTTTAGCATACAATTTACATCCTATAATTTGTTGTGGAGAGCCTTTAGCTGAAAGAAAAAACAATAACTATTTGAATTTTGTAAAAGGGCAAATAACATCTGCGCTATTTGATTTAGCTGAAAGTGATCTTAAAAACATAAGCATTGCTTATGAACCTATTTGGGCAATTGGCACAGGCGAAACAGCTTCAGCTACACAAGCTCAAGAAGTTCATGCTTTTATCAGAAATATGATAGAAGAAAAATTTAGTAGTAAAATTGCAGAGAATCTAACGATACTATATGGGGGTAGTGTAAACCCAAGTAATGCCAAGGAATTATTTTCAGAAGAAGATATTGATGGCGCCTTAGTTGGCGGTGCTTCGCTAGATGCTAATTCATTTGTAGAAATAATAAAATCCTTGTAAAAAAGTAATTAACCTAAAGACTAGAAGCTATTTTATGGAATATAAAAAAGTAATTTTTTCTGACACAGTTGGAAAAAACGACATCCTTATTGCAATATTAAGCGGAATAAATTTTGACTCTTTTGAAGAAAAAGATAATCAACTAATCGCTTATGTGGAAGAACCACAATTTGATATTGATGAATTAAAATCAAGCTTAAGTATTCTACCTAGCTTAAAGTTCTTAAAATTTGAAATTGCCGATTTAGAAAATAAAAATTGGAATGCCGTTTGGGAAAGCAGTTTCAAGCCGGTAGTTATTGATAATAGATGTACTATTAGAGCATCTTTTCATGATAAAGCAACTACAGAATACGAAATAGAAATAGAACCAAAAATGGCATTTGGAACGGGTCATCATGCGACAACAAATATGATGATTTCTTTCATGCTAAATCTTGATTTTAAAAACAAAACTGTTTTAGATTTTGGGAGTGGTACTGGCATATTAAGTGTTTTAGCAGAAAAACTTACAGCAAAATCTATTTTTGCAAATGATGTAGAAGATCCAGCATTTGAAAACTTAGCAGTAAATGCCAAAATAAACAACTGCCAAAAAATTAGTAATAATTTAGGTGGAATTGAAGTTATTCCAGATAAACAATATGACATTATTCTTGCCAATGTAAACACAAAAGCATTGTCAGAAAATTTGCATTTATTAAAAAACAAAATGCATCAAAAAACAATCATAATGCTTAGTGGTATTTTGATAGAACAAAAACAAATAATTTTAGACATTTGTAAAGATCTTGATTTTGTGTTATTAGAAACAAAGGAACAAAACAAATGGGTTTCATTACTTTTTAGCAGTAATTTTAAACACTAAATATGAAAAAAATAATTTTATTAATACTTACTTTAAGTATCAGCATACATGTTTTTTCTCAAAGAATAGATACTTTACCCATACAAAAAGAAGCTTTTACAAAAGCATTAGTAAAGCTTTTAGCTGAAACAAAAAGAACCGAACTAAAACAGCTAACAAAAGAGTTTAATACCAAAATAAAGAAAGGAGATTTTTCTGATGCTTTTTATACTGACTTAGCTTCTATTACTAATAAAATGATATTAATGAGGGGAAATACTTACCCTCAATTATCTGATGTCTTAAAAGCTTTTATGAACATGTCTGCCTTAAATTTAGAGCCTTCTAGGTGGAATGAGTGGCTAGGCGTTTTAGATAAAACAATGGCTAATTCTAAAAAGGGAGACACTAAAACAACCCTAAAATTTTTAGAATTTACCTATCATTTATATAAAAACAATTCATTTTTTGAAAGCGCAGCAAAGACATGGTTATTTACCGCTGAAAATTTTGTTTTGAAGCACAGTGATGAAGGCCCTATCGTCGAATTAGGTTTGTCTAGAATTATTGGTTTTACAAAAGGAGATACTATAGTAATACAAAACACAATAGGGACATACCGATTTTTTGAAGAAAAATGGTATGGCTTACAGGGTGAAATAGACTGGACTAGAGCAGGATTACCAAAACAAGAAGTTTTCTGTAGATTTGGAGAGTATGTAGTCAATATGAATACCCGAGCTTACAAAATAGATAGCGTAATTTTTACTTATAAAAATTATTTCAATAAAGAAATTAAGGGTTCTTTACATGATAAATTAATTACAAATAATGACCCATTAAAAACAAATTATCCTAAATTCTCAGCAAAAATAGATGATGTTCCAATACAAGTCATAGCAGAAAATGTAATATACAGAGGAGGTTTTACTTTGTCTGGAGCAAAAATTATAGGTCAAGGTGAAGAAGGTGAAATGGCTTCATTAACTATATATAAACCAGGTACCAAAGAAAAAATTGTATTTGCATCTTTTTATAATATAACTATAAATAAACCAGAAAAAGTTTCTATTAGTAATGCAGAAGTTTCTATTTATTTAGATACTGATTCTATTTATCACCCTAGAATTTCTATGAGCTACAATCTGAAAAATAATAAATTAAGATTGGTAAAAGGAGAAGGGATTTTAGCTTCATCAAAATTTTGGGATAGTTATCACAATGTAGAGTTTGATGCGGACATTATAGAGTGGATTGTAACTGAAAAAAATATAAGTATAAATACGGTAAGTACTTCTGGTATGAAACCTGCTATTTATGAATCTAAAGATTTCTTTAACAAGTCAACGATGAGAGATTTGAGAGGAAACGTCAGTTATGACCCATTTTTCATATTGGCAAAATACAAAAAACAACACATGGTAAATGATCTATTGGATATTGATTACGCCAAGTTACTAAACCCGAACTTAAGCGTAAAACAAATACAACCCCTATTGTTTTCATTGATTCAAGAAGGTTTTATTTCATGGAATAAAGAATATGGAATAATCAGTATAAAAGATAAAGTATCACATTATGTAAAAGCTAATGCCAAGAAAAAAGATTTTGATAATATTAGGTTAATATCTAAAACAAAAAAGCAAAATGCCATTTTGAATTTAGAAACATTGAATTTAGAAATTGAAGGTATTGATGTCGTTCCTATTAATCGATCTAATGGTACTCTTTTAAGACCTGATAGTTTTAAACTCAAGTTAAAAAAGAATAGAGATATGGAATTTAATGGATTCTTTTCTTGTGGTAGAATGGACTTTTTTGGTAATGGAAATGAATTCTTTTATGAAGACTTTAAAATTAAAATTCCTAATATAGATACCCTTATTATCTATATCCCCGATGGAGATAAATTAGATAAATATGGTAATTCAAGCTTAAAACCCCTAAATACTATAATAGAAAACCTAACGGGCACTATAGAGATAAATCACCCTAGAAATAAGTCTGGACGTCTTGATATGCCAGAATATCCAAAACTGCATAGTACAGGTACTTCTAAAATATTTTTTGATTCTAAACATATTCGACAAGGAACTTATAGAAGAGATGATTTTTTCTATAAAATAACTCCCTTCAATTTAGACTCCTTAAATCTATTACAGCCTTCTAATATAGAATTTCAAGGAGAGCTACATTCTGCAGATATTTTTCCAGTAATCAAAGAACCCATAAAAATTCAAAGTGATCTTTCTTTAGGTTTCACCCTAGAATCTCCTCCTAGTGGATTTGATATTTATAAAGGAAAGGCAAAATTTATTAGTGATGTTACCTTAAATAGTGAAGGATTAAATGGAGAAGGAAGAATAGAGTATAGAACCTTTAGTTTTGAATCTTCTAATATTAAGTTTTTTCCGGACTCTCTATTGGCTACCACAGATTCATTAGGTGTCGTGAAATCTAATGGCTCCTATGAATCCCCTTGGGTAAGAAGTGCCCATAATAAAGTAAAATTCTTTCCATATAAAGATAGTCTATGGGCAAGTTCTAGTACAACAAGCCCTTTTAGAATGTATGGGGAAATTATGGATTTAGATGGAACGTTCTCTATAACTGACAAGGAAATTACAGGAACAGGAACAGCAGATTGGGATGATGCAACTTTAATTTCTAATCGTTTTATTTTTGAAGCAGATGCAATGTTTACTGATACGGCTGAGTTAATCATTAAAAACTTAGATAATGGAAAAATAACTTTTAGTACCCCAAATATAAATGCAGCAATAGATTTTAATAAAAATACAGGGCATGTTAAAAATAACTTTACAAACAATAAAAGCAACTTTGGAGAAAATCAATATGAAACCGATATTGATGAATTTTTCTGGGATATTGACAATAAAAAATTAGAATTTAATGCGAAAGAAGGAAGTGATGGCGCAACTTTTAAATCTTTACATAAAGACCAAGATAGTCTATCTTTTCTAGTTAAAAAAGCTTACTATAATCTAGCTACCACAATAATAGAAGCACATGGCGTTGAAGAAATTTTAGTGGCAGATTCTAGAATTATACCAGATAGAGGAATAGTTGTAATAAACCCACAAGCTAAAATAAGCACACTAAAAGAGGCTATAATAGAAGCTAGTGCTGAAACTAAAAAACATAGAATAGAAAATGCTACCATTCAGCTGAATGGTAGGAACGATATTAAAGCAACTGGTGATTATATTTATAAGACTAGAGATACCGAAATTCAAATGATAAATTTTCCAAGTATTGGCGTTGTATTAGCCGATTCTTCTGTGATTACTAAAAAGAAAAACAACGCAGAAAAAGTTTATGCCATAAATGGTACTGGAAAAATTGATAAAGATGAAAATTTTATTATGTACCCCAATGTTAATTTTTATGGCTCAGTACAAATGTATTCTACTTATGATAAACTTAAAATTAAAGGCTTTACGAAAATAGATTTTCAGAGTGAATTTGTAAACTCTGATTTTTATGAAATAGATTCAGAAGTAGATCCTGATAATTTACAAATGGATATTTCTAAAGTGAAAGATCCTGGGGGAGTAGTTCTAAGAACTGGTATTTTTATTAATAAATCTGGTTTAAATCCGATTTATACTGGAATATTAAATAATCAAATTGGCCCGTTGGATATTCCAATGATCGAAACAAATGGAATCATAGCACACAATTATGATAAAGGAACTTATACTTTTGGCACACAAGAAAAAATTGACAATCCTGAAACTATCCAGACAGGTAATCTTTTAGAGTTTAATCCTCTAACTGGAGAAGTTAATACAGAAGGAACATTAGATTTAGGAACTCAGTATGGAATAGTAAAAGAAAAAGTTTCGGGTTCTTTAAAAGGAAATTTAAACGATGATCAATATAATTTTAATGTCACTATTTCTTTTCCGTTAAATTGGGACAAGGAGTTACTTAAAAAAATAAGTTTTTATTTATTTGAAGGGAATTATGATGGTGATGATGTTGACTATTCTAAAAGAGATCAACAAATGCAATTGGCTGAATTGTTTAAACCAAAAGATTTGAAAAAAGTTTTAGATGATATAGAAACTAGCGGTACTTATCTAAAGCCTAAATCCTTTAAAGACAATTTCTTGATTTCTGATGTTAATTTAATTTACGATAATGAGCAAAGAGCTTATAAGTCTAAAGGGAAATTTAATCTTTCATTTATAGGAGACAAAGGAATTCATAAAAGAATAAAAGGCTATATAGAACTCGGACACCGTATGGATTCTGACTATTACAATATATATCTAAAAACTACTTGGGGAGATTGGGTTTACATTAGCTTTGATGGCGGGCCTACAGATATTCAAATTATTTCATCTTTTGAAGATATTAATGAATTAGTAGAAAGATTAAACATTAAGAAACGAATTATAAAAGGAGCTAATAAAGATCAATTTATAGTTTATAGCATAGGTTCCGAATATAAAGCAATACAGTTTGCTAAAAGAATGAAAGCATTTGGAGAAGAGTAACTACAATTCAATAGAAATAAACTTTATGTTTCAATAACTCATTATTGTCAAATGTCTTATTTCTAATTATTAGTAATAATATTATTGTTAGATTTTTCATTTTTCACCGGCAGGTTTAAATTAATAAAATTTAAGTAGCCTATAATAGCTGGTGTTACTAAATTCAAAATCCATACCAATAAAACAGAAACAAGAATAATTAATTGATTATCAACATAATTAGATAATAAAAACAAGAGAGCATTCCCCCTTACACCCACATCAAGTAAAGTAAAAGAAGGAATAATTGTTTGTATCAACAACATGCTAGAAATTATTTTAACTAAAAATAAAACTTCTAAGTCTATTCCTAAAAAGAATAGAATAAATACATATTGAAAAACATAAACACAATACCTTATAAAAGTAATCAGTAAAATTTCAAATAAAAACAATTTGGACAAATCAAAATTAAAAACATATTTATCAGAAAATTTTTGAAATTGCTGAAAGTCTAATAGAAATTTTACAATCTTCTTGAAATTAAAAAATATACTAATTGTTATAAAATAAATTAATACTATCAAGATATAAGCAACAGTACTACTTAATTCAAAATAATTTAAGATCAAGTAAAAAGAAAATGTAATGCCGACCAAAAAAGTTATAACAAATTGAGCAAAACCTCCTACCAAAGACAAATTAAGTGCTTTTACTTTGTTTCCTTCATGAATTTTGAATAATCGACCACCAAATTCTCCGATTCTATTAGGTGTTACAAAACCAAAAAAGACACCTATCAAAACTCCTCTTATAGCACTAAAAAAAGTGAAATTATCTTGAATTGTATAAACTAGTTTTTTCCATTTAAAACTTTCTAACAACCAATTTATAGGCATTAAAAAAAAAGCTAGTAAACCAAATAAAAAATTATGATAATTAAGAGAATAAAAAATTGAATAAAATTCTTCTATAGAAACACGCTTTAGATTTAGCTGAATAAACAAAATATAACACAATAACACAAAGAGTGAAACTTTCAGTAGGCTAATAAATATGTGATTTGTTTTGAACAATAAGATTAATTTAAAAAAAATAAAGATACCTTTACTTTACTAAATGAAAGGTAAAGAAACAATAATATTAGGAATAGACCCTGGAACATCCATTTTTGGTTATGGTGTGATTTCAGTAACTGATAATAAAATTAAATTGATTACCTTAGGTAGTGTTATCCTTAACAAACTTGAAAATCATCAATTAAAGTTAAAACATATTTTTGAAAGAGTTACCTATTTGGCAGATGAATACAAACCAGATTTTTGTGCGGTAGAAGCACCATTTTTTGGTAAAAATGTTCAATCTATGCTCAAACTAGGCAGAGCACAAGGCGTTAGTATGGTCGCTGTATTGATGCGAGATATACCTGTAGTAGAATATGCTCCAAAAAAAATAAAACAGGCAATTACTGGTAATGGAAATGCTAGTAAAGAACAGGTCGCTAAAATGTTACAAATCATTTGTAAGTTTGATAAAATGCCTAAGAACCTAGATGCTACCGATGGATTGGCTGCTGCTGTCTGCCACCATTATCAAAGCAGAAGTGGTTTTAGTAATACAGGTAAAAAAAATAGTTGGGAAAATTTTATTACAGCAAATCCAAAAAGAGTCATTAAAAAAAAATAAATTAAAAATTAGCAGAAATTTTATCTGCAATAGTTTTTAACTCAATTTTTGAAAAGACTAGTTTTGGTTTTGAAAAATTAATAGCATCAGTATGTAAAGGAATTAGATGTATATGTGCATGAGGAACTTCAAGGCCAATTACGGCTATCCCTACTCTTTTGCAAACAATACTTTTCTCTATAGCTAAAGCCACTTTTTTGGCAAACAAATTAAATGCTGCCAAGAGATTATCTTCCATGTCAAAGATGTAATCTATCTCTTTTTTTGGCACAACTAAGCAATGTCCTTCTTCTAATGGATTAATGTCTAAAAACGCATAAAAATCATCATTTTCAGCAATTTTATAAGAAGGAATTTCTTGATTAATTATTTTAGTGAAAATAGTAGCCATCTTTAGTCGTGAGTTATTTCTAATACTTCAAATTCTACTACACCTGTAGGAATGGTTATTTTTGCAATATCACCTTCTTTAGTACCCAATAAAGCTTTCCCAATTGGTGAATCAGTAGAAATTCTTTTTTCCTTCACATTGGCTTCTGCATGTGAAACAAGTTGATAAGTCAATATCGTACCTGTCTTTACATTTTTTATTGTAAGCATTGAAAGCATGATGGCTTTAGAAGTGTCAATTTTAGAATTATCCATAATTCTAGCTCTTGCAAATGAATCTTCTAATCCCAATATTTTAGTTTCTACAATAGATTGTTCCTCTTTAGCAGCATGATATTCTGCATTTTCAGATAAATCTCCTTTATCTCTAGCAGTAGCAATATCTTTTGAAATTTCAATTCTCTTAACCTGTTTTAAATAATGTAACCTTTCTTTTAGGTCATTAAAACCCTTTTCACTCATATAAATATAATCCATAATTGTCTCTTTAAATTAAAAAAGGTTTCTAAACATTTAGAAACCTTTTTTATAAATATTTTTTTTATTCCTACCTTATAGAAATTTCTACTCTTCTATTTTGAGCTCTCCCTTCATCAGTATTATTATCAAAAGTTTCGCTTTTACCAAATCCTTTTGATTTTAATCTATCGTTTTCAATTCCATTATCTAATAAATAAGTTTTTACAGTAAATGCTCTTTCTCTAGATAAGTCTAAATTAGATTCATCATCTCCCACATTATCTGTATAAGCAGCTATTTCAATTTTTGCAGCTTTCTTTTTATTCATAAAAGAAATTAAACCATCTAATTCAGTTTTTGAATCAGCCGTCAAATTAGAGCTACCTGTTTCAAAAATTATAGCAGAAGAAATTCTTTCTAATTCTACTTTTTCTTTTTTTGAGATTTTTACTGGTTTAACAGTAATTTCTTTTTTTGTAGAAGGATTTACAGTTACTGTTTCTTTTTTAAATGCATCTTTAGCATTAGCATCTTTTTCTTTCGTAGACAAACAAGGATTGTTTCCTTTATCTCCCATTTTAAAGTTTAAACCAATACTATGTGTACCAGCTAATGTCGTAGTATGTCTATAAGAATAATCAATTCCTAATTTTGAACCACCAGTTTTTATTGGCACGTCAACAGAAAAACCTGCTGCTAATCCTGAATTAAAAGAAGTTTCAGTAGCGGGATTTAAAATTCCATCTTCATATCTATAAGCGACTCTAGCCATAAACATTTCTTTGAAACCATATTCCAAACCTAAGCCAAAATTATCTTTCCCCATTGAATTAGAAATATATGATCCTAAAACAGTAAGTCTGTGCATATTAAATCCACCGTTACACAAATACTCATTTCCTAACCATATATCATAAGATGCACCTAATGTTAATAGAGATGGCAACTGAAAAGGATTAGATTCAGGTTTTACTGATAAAGTATAGTTATCTTTATCTACAGGATCTGCTCTAAAGGAAAATGCATCACCACTGAATTTCATAGGCGTTCCTAGATTTCTAACGCTTACTCCGAAACGAACATTATCTTTTGCTCCTAATACGTATTGTAAACCTGCATCAATAGCAAAACCAAATGCACTAACACTTTCAGCACTTTCACTAATTAATCTTAAAGTAAGTCCACCATGAATTCTACTAGAAAAATTTCTAGAAAAAGTTAATCCGATATTAAAATAACTTGGTCTAAATGAACCTAAAGAATTCTCTGGATCAGGATTAAGAACCGTAGTTCTTTCAATATTTCCAGGATCTAAAGACATGATAGTTACACCAATTACATTATCTGCCCCTAATTTAGAAGCAAAACCTAATTGATATAAAGAAACTTCAGAACCAGCCCACCATTGAGTATAAGATAAAGCAACATCCATTTTGTTAACGAAAGATAATCCAGCCGGATTTAATT
>TARA_B110000037_G_scaffold222015_1_pt1 | contig 11316 bp, 10 predicted proteins | sample TARA_B110000037 | Tara Oceans TARA_B110000037 (sample SAMEA4397196) | marine metagenome | biome: Polar Biome; feature: [MIX] marine epipelagic wind mixed layer (ENVO:01000061); material: water (ENVO:00002006), including particulate matter (ENVO:01000060) such as... | depth 10-100 m
AACTGATTATTAAGGAAAATGGATTTATAATCAATAATATAGAACTCCTTAAAATTCAAATGTACATTTTAAGGATAAGACCTTACTAATAAATATCTAAAAAGCATTTCTAGTAAGACTAAGGCTAAGGCAAAAAATGCAAATGGATAAAATTCTTCTGTTTTTCTAATAGTTTGAGACGAAATAATTTCTGTTTTTTCCAATTTATCTATTTCTTCATAAATTTCTTTTAACGACTTATTTCCTGTTGCTCTAAAATATTTCCCCCCAGTTGCGCTTGCTACTTCTTTCAAAAGTTTTTCATCTATTTCTCCTTTAGCGTAACCATATTGAAATTGTCCGTTGGTTTTCATACTAATCGGCATCAATGCTTGTCCTTCTGAACCTATTCCTATTGTGTAAACTTTTATATTAAATTGATTGGCTGTTTCTGTTGCCAATATAGGATCTATTAAGCCTGCGTTGTTTACACCATCAGTCATTAAAACAATGACTTTACTTTCGGATTTACTATCTTTTAGTCTATTTACGCCTGTAGCTATTCCCATACCAATGGCCGTTCCTTGACTTAAAAAACCGTATTTAACTTTTGCCAATTGGTCTTTTACAATCATATGATCTGTAGTAACAGGAACTTGCGTAAAACTTTCTCCTGAAAAAATAACCAGACCAAGTCTATCGTTTTGTCTAGCATCTACAAATTCAGATGCTACCTTTTTAGCAGCTTCTAATCTATTTGGCTTAAAATCTTTGGCGAGCATTGAAGCTGAAACATCTAGTGATAAAACTATGTCTATCCCATAAGAAGTAATTTTTTCGTCACTGTCTGTAGTTTGAGGTCTTGCTATAGCAATAATTAATGCGACCATAGCTAATACTCTAAAAATCGTCAGAAGTATTTTCAATTTTCCTCTAAAAGAACTCTTCCCTTTAAAAGCTGCTAGTGAAGGCATTTTTATTGTCGCATATTCTTTTTTTCTATTGAAACACCACCATAAAATCATCGACAATACAATAAATGGAATTGCCCATAAATACTCTGGGTTAGCGAACTTAAACGAAAGAAATTTATTCATGAGTGGAGTCATTTTTTTCGTTAGTCGTTTGTTCTTCTTCTTTTGGTTTTGTATGAGCTACAAAGTCTTGGGCAATTTTCATCATTCGCATATTTTCATCTCCTAAGGGCTGAAATTTTGCAAACTTAGCCAAGTCACATTGCTGTAAAACTTCTTTTAGTTTTTTACTTAGCGTCTTGTTTTCTCCAAAAATTAGTAATTCTTCAACAATCTCGTCTGTAGTACTTTCCATGGCATTAAAGTCAAATCTTCCTTCCATATAAGATCTTAATACTTCAGAGATTTCTAAATAATACTCTTTAATATGACCACTTTGCCACAATTTCTGTTGATCTATTTCCTTTAACTTATTAATAGCTTCTTGATGATAATCTAAAGTAGTTTTAGGTTTTATATATTTAGGTTTATCTCTGTTTTTATACCTGTAACCCAAGTAGAAAAATAATGCAATTAAAGCAATCAGTCCTAACACATAAGGGAAATACTTTTTAACGACTTCTTTGAAAGGGTAAGGAATACTCTTTGGTGCTTTAATTGGATTAAAAGCTTTTGACGTATCAACGGCAATCGTTTTTACAAAAACACTAACCGGGTCAAAACTTTTTAAAGTATCTATTGATTCATTTTCATTTTGGACAATAACTGAAAATCCAGCTACTTGATAAGCTCCAGGATAATAAATACTTAAATCCCACTTTTTTACCAATTTATTCTCTATAGTATCTATTGGATAATCTTCTATTATTTCTATTTTCCCGTTTCCTATTGTATCGGTAAAACTTGGAAAAAACACATTCGATTTACCAAAATTTTCGACAGCCATTTCTAATGAATATATATCTCCAATTAGGATAGAATCAGCATTTACGGAAACATTTAAGCTTTGTGAAAAAGCCATAAATGGAAACAATAACAATAGAAGAAAAACGCCTAATTCTTTGAATCGATATGTAGCATTAATATTGTTCATTATCTTCTACTTCCTCTCATTTTAAATAGATTCATTAATGCTACCGTATAATTGGTTTCTGTATCTATACTCAAAAAGTCTGCTCCTCTCTTGTGAAAAGTTTTTTTAGTCTCTTGTAGTTGATTTTCGAAATAATTCTTGTAATTTTCTCTAACAGATTTACTTGAAGTGTCTACCCAAAGGCTTTCTCCTGTTTCACTATCTACCATTTTTGCTAATCCAATATTGGCTAATTCATTTTCTCTTTTATCGAAAAGGTGTAAACCAATTAAATCGTGTTTTTTCTTAGAGATAGTTAAAGCATTTTCATAGTCTTCTTTTTTGTCCATAAAATCTGACATTAAAAAAGCAATACTTCTACGCTTCATTATATTATTGAAATATTTCAAGGCAACGCCAATACTTGTTCCATTTTCAGAAGGTTTTACTTCTATCAATTCTCTTATTATTCTTAAAATATGAGACTTCCCTTTTTTTGGTGGAATATATTTTTCTACTTTATTACTAAAGAAAATTACGCCTACTTTATCATTGTTTTGAATAGCTGAAAAAGATAAAACTGCTGCTATTTCTGTAATAATTTCATTTTTGAATTGATTTTGTGTGCCAAAAAAAGAAGATTTTGAAATGTCTATTAATAGCATCATGGTTATCTCTCTTTCCTCTTCAAAAACTTTGATAAATGGTTCACCATATCTAGCGGTTACATTCCAATCAATATTTCTTACATCATCGCCATAAGTATAGTTTCTTACTTCACTAAAAGACATTCCTCTACCTTTAAAAGCAGAATGATAAGATCCTGCAAATACTTGATTGCTCAAACCTTTCGTTTTGATTTCAATCTTACGTACTTTTTTTATTAATTCTGAGGTTTCCATATTTTGATTTAGATATTAGATGATTAGATAATAGACATTAAAGGCCTTATGCAAAACCAATCTAATTTCTAATATCTATTTTCTTTTATCTGGATTAAGGTATCTCTACTGTATTCAATAATTCGCTAATAATTTCTTCTGTAGTTACATTTTCTGCTTCTGCTTCATAAGTTAAACCAATTCTATGACGCATTACATCATAAGCAACGGCTCTTACATCTTCAGGAATTACATAAGCTCTTTTTTTCAAGAATGCGTGAGATTTTGCAGCTAATGCTAAATTAATACTTGCTCTTGGCGAACCGCCATAACTTATTAAATGTTGCATTTTGTCAAAACCATTTTCTTTTGGATATCTAGTGGCAAAAACTAAATCTAAAATGTATTGCTCAATTTTTTCGTCCATATATACTTTACGAACCAATCCTCTAGCTTTTATTATTTGGCTTTTATCTACTACTTGATTTATTTTTGGCTTTTCCATGTCCATGTTCATTCTAATTATCTGTCTTTCCTCTTCTTTTTTAGGATAGTCGATATTTACTTTTATCATGAAACGATCTATCTGTGCTTCTGGCAAAGGATAAGTTCCTTCTTGCTCAATAGGATTCTGTGTAGCCATTACCAAAAATGGTTCTTCTAGTTTATAAGTTTCTTTACCAATAGTTACTTGCTTTTCTTGCATGGCTTCTAAAAGTGCTGATTGTACTTTTGCCGGTGCTCTGTTTATCTCATCTGCTAATACAAAGTTTGAGAAAATTGGCCCTTTACGAACTTCAAAATCTCCTGCTTTCTGATTATAAATCATTGTACCTAAAATATCTGCAGGTAATAAATCTGGCGTAAACTGAATTCTATTAAAGTCAGCATTTATAGCAGAAGATAAAGACTTAATTGCCAATGTTTTTGCTAAACCTGGAACCCCTTCCAAAAGAATGTGCCCATTAGCTAATATGGCTAACATCAATCTTTCCATCATATACTTTTGACCAGAAATTACTTTGCCGGTTTCCATATAAATTAAATCTAAGAAAGCACTTTCTCTTTCTATGATTTCACTTAATTCTTTAATATCTGTTGCAGTGTGTTCCATTAAATTGCTATTTTTTTTAGTTACGCAAATTTATACGTAAGTGAATTAATTCACGGTTAATTTCTGTTAAAAGAAAGGCCTATTCCTTAAAAAAAAGTTAAATTATTTTTTAACTTTCTTTTTCTCTTTGGGTTGAAATCTATAGGCAACTCCAACATTTAAGGCTTCCTTAAATTGAGTTCTTGCTCCTGTTTTTTGAGTTCCATCTGAACTCATAATAGCACTACCTTCCTTATCAAATAAATTGATTTTAGTATTATGATCATATATTAATTGAGTTCCTAAATTAACGGTAATCCATTTGTTTACTGTTAAATCTATTCCTACACTCCAATCTACATCAATATTTCCGAAGTTTGATTTACGCTTAAAAAATACATCATTTTCATAAACTGCCGTAGTTGTCGTATCTAAATAGTTTGTATAAAGCGTTAAAGCTGTTTTAAATTTAACATTTTTCATTAAATCCTTTTTGAATTCTACTTTCATATAAGCACCTAATTCTGTTCTAACTTGAGCTCCTGCATTTAAACCATAAGTAGTTTCATCAACCCCTTTATCTGTAACAAAAACCAATTTACCTGCTACCGGGGAGAAGAATAAAGAAAACATATCACTTGGTTTCCAATCTAAGCCTGCGGCTAGCACTAAATTTCCAGGAGATAAAAAGTTAGAAGAATGTCTTACTTCACCGGCAGTGTAACCCATTGTGAATTGCGTATTAAAACTCATTAAAGCACCAACAAATAAAGTTCCTTTTTTATCTATTTGGTAACCATATTTAGAGTTTAACTCCATACGATCTGCATTTTTCTTTAAATCGGCACTTTTTTCTTTAATCAGACCATATTCTGCCTTGAAATTATTTTCCCAAGAATGCTTTCCTTTTCTATAGTTTGCAAAAATGTCCCCATTTAATAGTCCTGAGATAGAAGAAACCCCTCCTGCAGACCAGTTCACTAATGCTACTTGGTTTGCAAACAATCCTGCTCTCCCACCAAATTTCCAAGCTTTTTCTACTTCTTCTGTAGTTGGAGCTATTGTTCCAGCAGTACTAGCTGCAACCTCTTTTTGTGCGTATGTTGTCATTATAGACAATACAGCTAACAATAAAATACTTATTCTTTTCATAGTTTTTTTATTTAATTTAATACACTAATCCTGCAAAGTTGTTACTTTTTAATTGAATTTTTAGACTATCTGATAGATTTCTCATCCACCTTTCAAAAATTGCATATTATATTTAAAAGCAACTTTTAGCTCTAGCGAGCTCAGCCATTGTGTTACAAATAATTTAGAAGCCTAACGCAATAGAGATTTAAATCTTCTAATTTCTACTTACACTTCTAGACATTGCTTTTTTTTGTTTCTCTTCCTGCTCGTAACCCAAAATCAATGATTCTACAACCTCTTTAACCGCTCTAATTTTCTTAGTGTATTTTATAGTTGGTCCGGCAATCCAAACTGTTTTATAAGTTGCGGTAGTCGCTGCATTTTCTATAACCTTCATCCCTTTTAAGAAAGTAAACATCTTTATCCATTTCTTGAGTTGCTTGTTTTTAGAAAGTGTTTTTTCAAGCCATCCCTGTTTTATTCCAATTTTTCTTACATAAGGCGTATTGATTACTGTTGAAGGTGTACCAGAAATCTTAGTGCTCATTACTATATCTTTGTCTGAATATTTCACACAAGCATTTTTATATGCTGCTGAAACATTACTTTCATTAGTGGCAATAAAAATACTGCCAATAGAACAACCCGCTGCACCATCCTTATTTAGTCTATCATAAAATCCTTTACCATTTCCAACACCACCAGCAGAAACCACAGGAATTTTAACCGTTTTGTTTAATAAAGGAATTAATTCTGATGAAAACATATTTCCTGAATGTCCCCCTGCTTCTTTATTTACTGCAATAACAGCATCTGCACCCAAGTTTTCAACTTTTTTAGCAAATTTTTCATCAACAACATCACAAAGAACTTTGATATTTACTGCTTTACATTTATTAATTACCTCTTTGGGATTACCTAGAGAAGTAATTATAAAATCTACACCCAATTCTACACAGGTTGCTAATTGTGTTTTATATTTTGGATTTGATTGGTTAACTATTAAATTTATTCCCAAAGACCCTTTTTTAGCTTTTCTTCTTATTTCTGTAATTCCTGCTCGCATTAGCTCATCTGTTCGCCAATTTAAAGCTGGAATACAAGCTGCTATTCCCATATTCATAGCTTCAATCATCATTTTTTCATTGGTCACTAAAAACATAGGTGCCATAATGATTGGATAATCAATATTTAAAAGTGTCGTTAATTTTGTCGTAATTTTTTCCATTTTATTCATTCTTTAATATTACAGCAGTGCGTTTTTTCTTATGTAACTTACCAGTATGCTATTACTCTTCTTTCTAACTACATTTTTTACTAGAAAACTTCCCCCAATCAAGCCTAAAGTAGATCCCATTGCTTGTTTTATCCATATTTTTATATCAAAATCATCTGTATGCTTTATAATTAAGCCGTTTTTAATTTCAAAATTGGCCTCTATAATATTATGCACTTGATTTCTAGTTTGACTAAAAGTATAATATGCTTCCCAATGAGCTGTTCCTCCTTGACGGGTCTCAGTAATTTTGGAGAATTCCATTTTAAAATCTTTCGCATTTTCACATAAAAACTGCCACATATATTTTACTTCATCTCCTTTTAATTTTCCAAAAGCCGGATCTTCAAAAATTACATCTTCTGCCAAAAAAGAATTCATGGTTTTTGAATCTAAATTTTGGAAAGCACTATAAAATTTATCTATTATTTCCTTATTTTTCATACTATAAATTTAATGCAAAGGTAAAGGAAAAGATACGTATTTTCTTTTCGTATATGAAAACTACCATTCTTTAAATAAGTCGTACTTTTGTATCCGTTTATGAAAACAGAATTAGATATACTTTTTGAAGACAATCATTTATTGATAATCAATAAACCTGCAGGTTTACTAGTACAAGGCGATAAAACTGGTGACGAATCTTTACTTGATAAAGGGAAAGCTTATATAAAAGAGAAATACAATAAACCTGGATTGGTTTATTTAGGCTTACCACATCGGTTAGATAGACCTACTTCTGGTATTGTTGTGTTAGCAAAAACGAGTAAAGCATTAGAAAGATTAAACAAGCTTTTTCAAACGAGAGAAATTCAAAAAACTTACTGGGCGATTGTAAAAGCAAACCCGCCTGAAGTGGAAGCAACGCTATCTGGTTTTATGTACAAAAATCAAGAAAAAAATAGGTCTTATGTTCATGCGAAACCTAAAAAAGGTGCTCAACTGGCAGAACTATCTTACAAAATAATTGGAAAATCAAAATATTATAATCTTTTAGAAGTGACACCTGTTACAGGAAGGCATCATCAGATTAGAGTTCAATTGGCTAGTATTGGTTGCCCAATAAAAGGTGATATTAAATATGGTTTTAAACGCTCGAACCCAGATAGATCTATTCATTTACATGCTAGAAAACTAAGTTTTTTGCATCCTGTCACTAAAAAAGAAATGAAAATTGGTGCTAAACCGCCAAAAGAGCAAGTTTGGGATTTCTTTAGAGATATTTAAGTTAAAAACTACTCCCTGGCTACACAAATACTTTTATTCTCAAGCTAATTTACACTTATTTTAAATTTATAATTCTTTAATATAAAAGTCTGTATTTAGTTTGTGTAGCCGATGGAAATTAGTTTCATCTTTCATATTTTTCATTAACTTTGTCCTTATGTGTGGTATAGCAGGAATTTTCACTTTAAATACGCAATTACATCCTTCTTGGATTAAACAAATGACGGATTCAATTGCGCATAGAGGACCCGATGCAGGTAGTGCTTTTACTGCAAAAAATAATCAGTTAGCTTTAGGACATAGGAGATTAAGTATTATGGATTTATCTTCTGGTGCCAACCAACCACTCTATTCTTCTTGCGGAAATTTTGTAATGGTTTTTAATGGTGAAATATATAATTTCAAAGAACTTGCAGAGAAATACGATATCAAAGAAGGTTTAAGTTCGGATTCTAAAGTAATTCTTGAACTTTTTGTAAAACTGGGGAAAGATTTTGTTTTAGAATTAAATGGCATGTTTGCTTTGGCAATTTATGACATCAGAGAAGAAAAATTATGGCTTTTTAGAGACAGAGTTGGTATTAAACCATTATACTTTTACTGGAACAATGAAAACTTAATTTTTGCTTCTGAATTGAAAGCTATTAAAACATTAATTACCGATTTTCCATTAACTGTGAGTAAAAAAGCTATTTCAAGTTATTTACGTTTAGGCTATATTCCAGAACCCCTTTCTATCTATAAAGAAGTTAGAAAATTTCCATCAGCGTCTATACTGTCTATTACTAAAAAAAGCTATCAAATAGAGAAATATTGGGATTTAGCGGACAAAATTGATAAAAAGAAACAACTTTCAGACGAAAAAGTCGCAAAAAAGCAATTAGATGAATTATTGCAATCTAGTATAAAATACAGGTTAATGTCTGATGTGCCTTTTGGTACTTTTTTAAGTGGTGGAATAGATTCTAGTACGGTTACGGCTATTGCACAAAGTGTTAATGAAAAACCAATCAATACTTTTTCAATTGGTTTTAAAGAGTCTTCTTACAATGAAGCTGTTTTTGCTAAACAAATTGCTGGTTATTTAGGGACAAATCATCATGAATTTATGGTTTCTTATAATGAAGCTATTGAGCAGTTTGATCAAATAATAAAAGCGTATGACGAACCTTTTGCAGATAGTTCTGCCATACCAACTATGTTGGTTTCTAAACTAGCAAAAAAACATGTAAGCATGACATTGTCTGGCGATGGTGGAGATGAGCAATTTTTTGGATACGGCATGTATACTTGGGCAAAGAGATTAGACAATCCTTTGATTGATGCTTTTGGAAAACCTTTACGTTTTGCATTTTCTAAAAGTAATAATAGACATAAAAGAGCTAGTGGCATGTTTGGTCATACAGACAAAAGCACTCGCCCTTCTCACATATTTTCTATTGAGCAGTTTTTCTTTTCAAATGAAGAATTGGTAGATGTTTTAAAATATAAAAACTACTCAAAATTAGAACTAGATGAAACGAGAGGTACAAAACTAGATCTGGATGCTCAAGAAAATCAAGCTTTTTTTGATATGAATTATTATTTGAAAGATGATTTATTGGTAAAAGTAGATAGGGCAAGCATGCGGTATTCTTTAGAAACTAGAGTGCCTCTTTTAGATCATAGAATGTTAGAGTTTAGCGTAAACCTTGCTCCTGCATTAAAAATAAAAGATGGTGTAAGTAAATATTTACTAAAAGAAGTTCTTTATGATTATGTTCCTAAAGAATATTTTGACAGACCAAAATGGGGCTTTAGTATTCCAATAAGATATTGGTTACAAAAAGAATTGAAACACTTACCCGAAAAATACTTGAGTATAGAAGTTTTAGAGAAACACAGTATTTTCAAAGTGGCACAAGTTAAAGAAATTGAAAGGAGATATTTTGCTGGAGAAGATTTTCTTTTCAATAGAATTTGGTCTATTATTATGTTGAATCAATGGCTGGAAGAGAATTTATAGCCGAACTACCCTAGAACACTTTCCAATACATCTAAAGAATTAATTTTTCTGAAATTATCTATATGTGTAGAATAATATTGGATTAAAGTCTCTAATAATTGTTTTCTAGACCTTTTAGTTAAGTTCAATTTCTCTTTATACAATAAAGCAGAAAAATTACTTGCTATGTCGCCACTTAAGTAGCCAAAAGAATTTACTTCATTGGTAAACTCTCCTTCTCTAATATTGAAATAAGGCGTTTTTTCTGAATATTTTCCTTGTGGCTGAATTCCTTTAAAAAACATAAAGTCTATTAAAAATTCTAAATGGAAATTGGCAATATGATTATTTCCTAAATCTAATTTGATTAAGGTGTTTTTTATAAAGTCGTATAATTCTTCATTTTCTTCCTCTTCACTCAGCGTATGTTCTAGTATTTCTAAAATGAAAATAGCAATAGAACTTTTTATAATATTGAATGGAATGTCTTGATACAAAAAATTGAACTTGTATTCTTTTAAGTTCAACAAGCCCTTATTCTCTTTATAATAAACAATGAGATCTAAGAAATTTAAAGGTTGAAACAACACTGCTTTATTGGTGTTTTTTGCTGTTCGCACACCATTTATAATAAACGATAATAAACCATGAGATACTGTATAGGCTTTTACGATTAAGCTAGTTTCTCTAAACTTTGTCGTTTTTAAGATGATTCCTTCGGTTTTTATTAGCATGCTTAAATTAAAATTGAGCGCCTAAAACTACTTTTTCTTCAAAATGTTTTTTCTTTCCCTCTAAATCGAATAAATCTACTAAAACAATATAAATACCAATTTTAGCTTTTTCATTGTTATAATTTGTTCCGTCCCATTTCCAAAAACCTTCAGAACCTATGGTTTCGTTGAGTGCAATGTCTTTAATTTTCCTACCAACTATATCATAAATAGCAACATTGGCAACAAACCCAGGTTCATCTATCGTATAGTTGATTAAGGTGAAATCTTTATCACCATCTTGATTTGGAGTAAAAACTTCTGGTGTTACAGAAATTAAATCTTCTTGAACAATTTCAGCAAAAGTTTGAGAGTTGACAGCCGTTGGTGTTCCAAAACCAAAACTTTTTGCTGCAGAAGCCCAATTGACATTACTTTGTGTTTCACTTTCGGTGCTTATTCTTTCTAAAGAAACTCCATTGTCCGAATCTAGCAATTCAAAATTCCAACGAGCAAAATAATGTAATTTGTCTAAGATAACACTATCGTTATAAACCAATCCAACAACTCCTTCATTGTCTGCATAACTTGGAATATTTAAGTCGAAAAGCCATGCTGGTTTAGTAACTATATAGTTTAAAAATACAGATTGGGTATCTTCCGTAAAAGTGAAATATGCGGCAGGTGGAATAATGAAATCCTCTGTAAATTTAGAAGAAAAATCACTGATGCTATCTTCAAAATCTATATCATATTCTATTATATTAAAGCCTTTCAGATTTAACGCTTGATTACTTTTATTATAAATTTCAATATAATCATACGCACCAGAATACGGATTAAATAATATTTCATTGATTAGCAAATCACCTACTTCAGGGGATTTTACAAAGTAAACTTCTATACCATTTGCAAACATGGGTACACCTGAACAGTTTTGGATATTTGAAATACTCAAAGCATAATAAATACTCGGAGAGGCA
>TARA_B110000037_G_scaffold97445_1_pt1 | contig 11303 bp, 8 predicted proteins | sample TARA_B110000037 | Tara Oceans TARA_B110000037 (sample SAMEA4397196) | marine metagenome | biome: Polar Biome; feature: [MIX] marine epipelagic wind mixed layer (ENVO:01000061); material: water (ENVO:00002006), including particulate matter (ENVO:01000060) such as... | depth 10-100 m
GAGAAAGGAAAAGTAACAAAAAGCAACAGGCACGCAAGAAGAATATTTCGTTGCGAAGAAGATGAGTGGGTGGGGTTTGATCCGTTGTCAAAAGACTCAGGTATATTTAATTATCTTCCAGACGAACACAGCCTGCTGACAAGCAAACTTAAAAAGTCTCGAAATTCAGGTAGGGTAATCAAGATTTGTGTCCTTGCAAAAAGAATAGATGGAAGTGAGTTTCATTGTGAGATTAAAATAGCTCAAATAGAAAAAAACATAGAATCCCTCCAGGTTAGAGATATTTCTGAAAGGCTATTTTATGACAATGAAATAAGAGAAAGTGAGGCGCGTTTTAGGATTTTATCGCAGTTTGCGATGGAGGGAATCGTTTTTCTTAGCGATGGCGTTATTCAAGACTCTAACGAACAATTTGCGATCATGTTTGGTCATGAAAGTGTTCCTGTAGGTGTTTCGATCTTAGATTTTATAGACGAACGAGATTGGCAGAGATTGTCTGCGCGGCGAAACTGGGGAATGAGGTGTGAATTAAGGGGGGTTACAAAACAAGGGAAATCTATTTATCTCGAAGCCACCAGGAGTGACGGGAAAGAGGAGGGAGGTGAGCAAATCTTAATGCTCTATGACATCACAGACCGCAAACGCACTGAGTTTGACCTACTTCAAACAAAAGAGCGATTTAGGATGCTTGTAGAATCGAGCCCTATCGGGTTATTCTTGATCGTTGACGGACGAATAAAATATACAAACACGGGTGGGTTGGAGCTTCTCAACGAAAGGGTTGAAGACTACATCTATGACGAGGTGTTTATTGATTTATTTAAAGACGAGGACAAGGTTGTTGTCAAGGAAGATGTTGAAAAAGTAAGAAATGGGGACAGACCACCGTACCGAGAGGTGATGATGGTTCTTAGGGACGGAACAGAAAAAGAAGTGGGAATACGAATGACCCTTTCTTTTCACGACAGATCCCCTGCAATTCAAGTTACAGTGACAGACCTCAGTACGAGGATTCAACTTATGAGGGAGCAGATGAGAGCGACCCTGGCAGAGGAGTCGAATATTATGCTTAAAGAGGAAATAACAAAGCACAAAAAGACCCAGTCGCAACTCAGAAACGCAGAGGAGTTTAACAGATCCATTATTGAGTCGTCCATAGATATGATAGTTGCGTTTGACATGGATGGCAACCTACAGCAATATAATCAAGCCTTCTCGGTGGAGTTTGGAATAGAACCAAACCAAGAAGTCACACCTAATTTTAAAGCGTTTCTCATTGATGAGAAAACAGCCAATGGTGTTTTTGACGAACTCCAGGAAAGAAGTTATTTTTCTGGTGAAATAGAGGGAAGGAGAATTTCAGGAGAAACCTTCAGTATGTTTATCTCTGTAGCCACGATGAGAGATGGCGCTGGGCGCTCTTTGGGAGCGATGGCAGTGGGTAGGGATATAACAGACATGAAGTTGGCAGAGGAGGAGCTTAAATCAAGCGAAGAAAGATACAGGGATATTTTAGAAAATGCCACAGACATTATTTTTGTGGTGGATTCTTCGGGACACTTTACATACGCGAACCCCGCGTTCTACAAAAAACTAGGCTTCACACAAAGAAGCCTTTCAAAAACGACAATAAAGGGTATCATAAAAAACCTCCCCACAAAAAACAAAGATTGGATTAACACCCTAAACGGAAAACAAGAGGAGCGTGTGTTTTTAGATTCAAAAGGGAAGGAATTAATTGTCTTGGGCGCGTCTTCTGCGCAATATGATGACAATGGAAAAGCCATTGGTATGCGCGGGATATATTTAGATATATCCGAAATGAGGCACCATGAAAAAGAGGCGAAATCTCAATCAGCAAAGCTTGATTCAATCTTTGACTCTACCCAAAACCTCATCATGTTTACCTTAAATCGAGACGACCAAATCACCTCATTTAACAACAACTTCAAAAGGTTGATGGAAGACAGGCTCACCAAAAAAGTAGAGCTTGGAATGTCCTTTGTGTCGAACATCTCAAAGTTCATTACAGACGAGTCTTATCAAGGACAAATCAGGTTATTTAAGAAGGCTTTAAAGGGAGACGCAAAAGACTTTGAGCTTCCCCTTAAAATAGCCTCAGGCGAGGTAAAGTGGTTTCACATTTTTCTGAACCCCATTTCTTCTGACGAAACTCAAAACGAGATAAGTTGCATCGCGTATGACATTACTGACCGAAAGGAAATAGACAGGGCGATCCGTTTGGCACTAAAAGAAAAGGAAATCCTACTTAAAGAGGTTCACCACAGGGTGAAAAACAATCTTCAGGTGATCAGCAGCCTGATGAGTCTTCAAAAGTCATTCGTGAAAGACCCAACGCTTGTTCAGGTGCTTGAAGAAAGCCAAAGCAGGATTGCAACCATGAGCTACATTCACGAATCCCTCTACAGGCACACAGATTTCTCTTCAATAAGTTTTGCAGACTACCTTCAACGCTTAAGTACAAACCTTATTCACAGTTACTCTACACCAGATTGTGAGGTGACCCTACAGTCTGCGTTTGAAGATGTTTACCTTACCCTGGACCAAGCTATTCCCAGCGGGTTAATCGTAAATGAACTGGTGTCAAACTCATTGAAATACGCATTTAAAGGACGGAAGAGGGGGGTTGTGTTTTTAAGGGTGGCAAAAATTGAGGGGAGAATAGAGATCGAAGTTAGAGATGATGGCGTAGGGCTACCCGACGATTTCAGTCTTAATAAAAACGAATCCCTCGGACTGTACCTCATTCAGGCGCTGTCAGAACAACTTGAAGCAGAGCTTGTAGTAGAAAGCACAAAGGATGGGCGCAAAGGGAGCTCTTTTTTAATTAGCTTTGAGGCGCACAACCTGACTTAAATACAACCCAAGATGGCAAAAAAAATATTAGTAACCGAGGACGAAAGCATTGTAAGAAAAGACATTGAAAGATGCCTGGAGCAGCTTGGGTATGAAGTCGTGGCCTCTGTGGACACTGGCGAGAAGGCTATTTCGCAAGCATTAGAGCACAAACCAGACCTGTGCCTAATGGACATTATGATCAAAGGAGATATGAATGGAATTGCCGCTGCTGAAGAGATCAAGCGCAGTTTAGATGTCCCTGTTATTTTCCTTACTGCTTATGCGGACGAAACCACGCTTGCTCAAGCAAAAATGGCAGAACCACACGGATACATCCTTAAACCATTTAAGGATGCGGACATCCAATCTGCCGTTGAGATGGCGCTCCACAAACACAGCAAAGAGCTTGAACTAAAAAACGAAGCGGAGTTTCTTCGGAGCCTAACAGAACACAAATCAGGTGCGGACATTATTTTTGTAAAAAACAGAAGCCGATTGATGCACGTAAAGCATGACGATCTTCTGTTTGTGGAAGCCTTAAAAGATTACGTTGTAATACACACAAGAAAAGAGAGCTATACCATTCACAGCACGATGAAGGAGATCGAAAGAAAGCTAAGTGACAGGCGATTTATCAGGGTGCATAGAAGTTATATCGTTAATTTCAACGCGATCGAAAGCATCAAGTACTCTAACATTACAATGGAGGGTATGGAGAAAGAAATTCCTGTGGGAGGGTCTTATAAAGACTCGCTAGCCAGCAGAATAAACCTCCTTTAGGACAACAAAAAAGCCCCGCATGATGCGAGGCTTTTGAAGCTCCTCCTCTTGGACTCGAACCAAGGGCCCTCTGATTAACAGTCAGATGCTCTAACCAACTGAGCTAAGGAGGAATATAGATTGGTGCGCAAAAATACATCAACGAAGCACATTCCGCAATACTTTTGCTGCTCTTATTGATTTTTTATAGATTTTTTTTCTAAAAACCATACTCTAATGTCTTTAGTTACTGTAGGAACGGTTGCGTTTGATTCAATTGAAACCCCATCAGGCAAAGCAGATCGTGTCGTTGGCGGTGCCGCCAGCTATATCGCCCTAGCCGCATCCCACTTTGTGAGAGAGCAGGAGCTTATCTCCGTAATAGGCGAGGATTTTCCAAAAGAATTCCTCTCTACCCTTGACTCTAGGGGTGTAGGATCCGAGGGTCTTGTCACAATTAAAGGCGGTAAAAGTTTTTTTTGGGAAGGAAGCTATCACGAAGACCTCATCGGAAGGGACACGATCACAACTGAGCTCAATGTTCTCGAGGGATGGTCCCCAACAGTGCCTCCCAACGCGCTCCATTCGAAATTTGTAATGCTAGGCAATCTTGACCCGTCTGTTCAGCTTTCGGTGATAGAGCAACTCGAATCAACACCAAGCTTGATCGTTTTAGACACGATGAACTTTTGGATGGACATCGCGATGGACAGCCTGAAAAAAGTGATCGCAAAAGTAGATGTACTTATGATTAACGACGATGAGGCGAGGCAGCTTACAGGGTTTAAAACCTTGCCCTTGGCCGCAGAGGCGGTTCATAAAATGGGTCCAAAAACAGTTGTAATAAAAAAAGGCGAGCACGGCGCAATTATGTTTGAGGAGGACCAAGTGTTTTTCAGCCCAGCAATGCCGCTTAAGAAAGTCGTGGACCCTACAGGGGCTGGAGATACTTTTGCGGGTGGATTTATCGGTTATTTGGCTCGGCTTGGCGACACGTCTTGGGAAGCAAAAAAACAAGCTGTAGTTGTGGGATCAGTTCTTGCCTCATTTACATGTGAAGCGTTTGGTACTGAGAGGTTAGAATCTCTACAGGAATCAGAATGGCACGACCGCATGAATAAATTGCGAGCCATGGTTAAGTTTCGATCAATAAGAGGTTAAATCTTAACTCCCCAACCTTAGCCATGGAGCGGGGTCTATAGGCTGCCCACTAACCCACCACTCAAAGTGCAGATGCGGACCTGTAGTCTGGGTTCCGCTATTCCCCACTGACGCAATGACATCCCCCATTTGAACCAACTCCCCAACCTCTTTTAGCAAAGAGGCGTTGTGTTTATATACCGATATGCGGTTATTTCGATGTTGTATCGCCATCACATATCCGTGCTCAACAGTGTAGTCAGAAATCAACACAGTCCCATCGTCAACGGCGTGAACAAGGGCCCCCTCAGCGGCCTCAAGGTCAACACCGAAATGACCATGACTAAGGTCGAAACCATCAGAAACACCTCCCCCAACAGGTTGGAAATCAAAACCGATGGCCATCGCTACATCCGGTCCGCTTCTTCTTAAAGCAAACCGATCCTCACCTTCGACGCGCTCCCGAAGCCCCAGGTCTTCCTCGCTTGCTGTGGGCAAGTATCCACCCCCAACAGGATCGACAGATCGATTCATCAATGCGACAAACACACTGTCCACAAGAACATCGCCTCTCAAAATTGATTTTAAGGAATTTAAATATTTTTCTTGAACAGAAAGTAATTTAAGCGCGCTGTCAGCATCTAATCTCGCAACAGCAGCATCCTCTCGGTATTGATTTGCAACAAAACCGGGCACAAGATGTTCGGTTAACGGCGTGTGCGCGATGGCTAAATATGAAACCACCACCACAGATAAAACCAAACCAAGCGCAACAGAGGTTAACCTTCGGCCGGACAAGAAGTATGCCCCACGTTCACGAAACGTTGACTCTTCTTGAATCACAACCCGAAACCTCTGGCGCCAAAACCGCTTGTTGTTGTTCACTTTTTTCTTGTTAGCCACGTCGCGAATATCGTCCAACTATAGACAAGTGTAAAGTTCTTCACGAAATAAGCCAAGAATCGAATAATTTAGCAACTTCGTACGTTGACTCTTGATGAATCACTTTATGTCTAAATATTTAGGTCTTTTAGCTCTACTTTTTGCCACAACAGTGGTTCTGCAAGGGTGTACAACAAAGCGAGACGGTCGTGCATACCGAATATACCACAATACCACAGCGAGATATAACGGCTTTTATTATGCCAACGAAGCGATGGTTGAGGCAGAAAAGAAAATAGAAGACCTGCACGAGCCGAACTGGGACGCTGTGTTGCCGATATTTTTAGACACAGACGAGAACTCCTCCCAACAGGTTTATCCGTTAATGGAGCGGGCCATTGAAAAGTGCTCAAAAGTTGTTGATCGACACACAATGAGCCCCTCAAAAAGGGACAGAAAGTCGATGAAATGGCCCGAAATGAACAAGTGGATCGATGACAATTATACTGTTATAGGCCGTTCATACTATATGAAGGAGGACTTTATAAAAGCAGAAGAAATCTTTCTTTTTCTTGCACGAACGGTTGACACCCCGGATGCGCAGGCGTGGTCTTATAGTTGGTTGGGAAGAATATACCTGCGGTCAGGCAACCTGATAAAAGCCAACAATATGCTGGCGAAGGCATCGCAGTTTGCCGATGCATCACAAGAAGCGAAGGTTCACACGGGTCTGGTATATGCTCAATATTACATTCAAAAAGAAAGCTATGAGGATGCGGTAAGCCAAATTAAAGATGCGATAAAAGAGATAAAAAAGAAGAAGGACCGGGCGCGGCCACTATTTATCCTTGCCCAATGCCTAAGGGAAATGGGCGACAGTGAGGCGGCTATTGAGACTTTTAAAATGGTGGCCGAGATAAGAACTCCCTATGAATTGGAGTTCCAGTCAAAGATCCAACAAGCGATGACTTATGAGAGAAGGGAAGGCAACAGCGACCCCATTGTCGAGTTGCTTGAAGACATGCTTGAAGACAATAAAAACACCGAATATTTCGACCAAGTGTTTTACGCACTCGCAGAAGTGGCCCTTGAGGACAGAAAAAGAGAAGACGGAATAAACCACCTCGAAACCTCAATCTATGTGAGTGAAGGAAATTCTCGCCAGCTTGGAAAAAGCTATTTAAGACTTGCGGACCTCCACATGGAGGACCTCCATTATGAAACAGCTCAAGCGTATTACGACAGCGCCCTGGTTCATATGCCTGAAGACAACACGCGAAAGGAAGACGTTACAAACCTGGCCTCCAACCTTACTGATTTGGTGATGAACCTTAGAATCATTGAAGAGCAGGACAGCCTTCAGGAACTATGTGATTTAAGTGACGATGAGAGACGAAGGGTCATTGAAAATGTTTGGGAAGAAATGGTGGATGATTTAGAAAGACAAAAAGAAGAAAGGGATGCGGCAAACGAAGCGGCTATTTCGGCGGCGGGGTCACAAGGTGAAGGAATGTTTTGGCCGTACAATGGGTCGTTAAGAGTGAGCGGAAAGCAGAACTTCTATGATTACTGGGGCGACAGGGTCTTAGAGGACCACTGGAGGCGAGAGAGTAAAATAGGTGCATTGTTCTCTAACCAAGAAGAGACAGAAGATTCAGAAAGGGAAGAAGCAACAGACCCATTTGACCCTGCTTCACTACCCACGGTCGACGAGATGCTATCCAACCTTCCTTGTGAGCCAGAAGAAAGAGCAAACTCACTGGCTCTTTTGGCAGAAGCATACTACATGGCAGGATTAGATTATAGAGAGAAATTGTCAGACCCTGAAAATGCAATTCAGACCTGGGAGAACCTTTTAGATCGACTTGACAGCAGCGCTTTCCACCCCACAGCAACCTATCAGCTTTTCAGAACGTATTTACAACGAGAGCTTAACGAAAACTTCACAAACCCCTTTTGTGAGTCTTGCAATTCGGAGTATTGGGCAAACCAAATCATCAAAAACTATCCCGGAAGCGAGTGGGCCAAACTCATCGAAGACCCAGACTTCTTAGATTCAGAAGAGGAGGCGTATGAATTTGAGCGACTGGCTTATGAAGAGCATTTGACACGCTATTATGCAAGAGACTATCAAGCAACCCTCCTCGATATTGATGCGCTTATTAAGGAACGGCCAGAAAACCCTCTACGGTGCAAATACAATCTGCTCCGTGCCCAATGTGTGGGTGGACTCACAAGCTATACAGGAGACAGGACCCCCTACTTTGATGCCCTTAAAGGAATTCTCAATGAATGCCCAGAAACGGAGGAGGCTGCCTTTGCCGCTTCAATACTTAGACAGTTGGGGGTAGATTTGGGTTCGGTAGGAAAAACACCAGACAAAGAAGAAGAGGAGGTGATTAACAACCCCTTTGTATTTGACCCAAACAAAGAGCATTATTTTGCGATACTAATCCCAGTAGATGCAGGGAGCGGGCCGGAGGTAAAGGCACAGGCATCAGACTTTAACAGCGCCTTCTTTGAATCAAGAAACCTTAGAATTACGAGCAACCTATTAAGCAGAACCCATCAAATAGTGCTGGTTAAATCGTTTTCAAATCTATCAAAAGGAATGGATTACCACACAGTTTTCACGGGCAACCGCGAGATGCTCATCGAATTAAATTCCAGTGGTTTTGACATGTTTGTCATAAGCAGCGTGAACTATATTGAACTTTTTAAAAACAAGGACCTAGATGAGTATATGGATTTCTTCAACACTCACTATCTTTCGACAAAATCCAAACAAGAACCATGATCGGCTCAATGAAACGTTCCGCAGGAGCACAGGCAACAAATTCAGACAACGGAATTAACCGTATCGTAGAGGGGACAGTTATAGAGGGAACAATACAAAGTGACAGCAACCTCCGAATTGACGGTAAATTTAGCGGTGAACTAACAACCAAAGGCCGTCTAGTCGTAGGGCCCAAAGGTGTTGTAAAAGGAGTGATCAATTGTTTGTGTTGCGATGTCGAAGGCATCCTGGAGGGGGAGGTAACTGTTTTAGAACTTCTTGCGATGAAGTCGTCAGCGACTGTTCAGGGAGACCTATACTATGGCCAACTGTCAGTTGAGGCGGGAGCAAAAGCTCTTGGAACCTTCCGCATAGGCGTCCCTAAAAACAAGAAGGTGACTGAGGAAAAAGCGGCATCTAAAGCAGACGCAATGGCCTCATTAAAATCTTCAAGAATACCCTCAGAAGAAGAGGTTCTCTCGCACAAAAAGCAATCGGTTGGAGCTGGAGCGTAATTCCCCACAACCCAAGTCAACTCCTAGGTTAAAAGCCACTAAAACAGCATTGCGTTTTGCGGGTATCGGAACAACGCTTGCGTCAGCGATAGGCCTAGGCGCCTTTGGAGGCAGGCAAATAGATGATCACTTCCAGCTTGACAAACCGCTTGGAACAGCTGCAGGCGCCATACTGGGTTTGGCATTGGGGATGTGGTCAGTCCTCAGAAACATTCAGACCAAATAAAATGATGAATAGGTTTATTGTTAAAACACTGATTGTATCTGTTTTATGCGTGACGATAGGGAACCTTCTTCCTTTTTTTTCTGACATGGCAAATCAGCCCATTTGGCTTACAACAATCGCCTTCTATTTCTTACTGACAATTCTGCTCAGATCCTGGGTTGCCAAATCACAAAAAGGGTCTGCAATAAAATTTTCAACAGCGGTAATTGGAACAACGACCGCTAAAATGCTACTCACCCTTGTGATTGTCACAACCTATCTTGTGGCTAAACTGCCAAACCGAGAGCTCTTTGTGTTTGGAGTTTTTGGGGTGTTTGTGGCCTTTTCGGTCCTGTTTGTGATTGATGTTCAACGGCTAATTAAAGGGGGATGAAAGAAAAGTTATATTCTTCCATTTTTTACACACTTAGTATTCGTACTTTTGCCTCGTTTTTTGAACAGATTTATAGCATGATAACTGAGTTCGCCAAACGATTTGCAATTACCGCTCTTATAATATTAGGAGGGGTAAGTTTCGTTGCCGCTCAAACCGAGGGGCATGGCGAGGTTGACAGCCACAGCCATTCAAACCACGACACTCACGACACTCAAGATGCGGGCCACAATTCACTAGACGATGGTGAGCACAGTGACTTTGTTGCCAAAGACTTCATTATCCCTCACATCGCAGATGCGAATGAGATCCACTTTTTTGGAGACCACCACAACGGTTTCAGCCTTCCCCTTCCTATGATTTTTTACGTAGAAGGCAAGGGGTTTGATCTGTTTATGAGCTCAAAATTTCACGGTTCTCACGAAAACGGCGCTGTTACAACTGCTGTGGGGCCGAACACCGGAACAGTATATACAAAAGACCCTGATACCGGAATAAGTTCAGAGGCCGGAGAATCCTTTTATGACATATCGATTACAAAGTCTGTTTTCGGGATGATGTTTATTATGACCCTCTTGGTACTTATGCTGAGAACGATGGCGAAAAGCTACTCAAAACACCCCGGTCAAGCTCCCAAAGGGCTTACAAATGTTCTTGAGCCCTTGGTTTTGTTTGTGAGAGACGATATTGCTGTGCCAATTATCGGAAAACACAAGGCAGGTAAATTCCTTCCGTTCCTACTTACAACGTTCTTTTTCATCGTCGCAAGTAACCTGCTGGGTCTCGTTCCTTTCATAGGCGGATTTAACATTACAGGAACAATCGGCGTTACTGTTGTGCTTGCGTTTGCCGTCTTCTTTATATCGACAGTGAATGGAAACAGAAACTACTGGGGCCACTTGTTTTGGCCCCCTGGTGTACCAAACCTTGTAAAGCTACTCGTCGTTCCCATTGAAGTATTTGGAATGTTTCTAAAGCCCACAGTTCTTATGATTCGTTTGACAGCGAACATGACGGCAGGACATATTATTATTTTGTCATTTGTCAGCTTGGTTTTTATTTTTAACCAAAATTATGGAGAGATCGCTGGCTTCGGCATGGGTGTCTTTTCCACTTTGTTTATGATTTTCATGTATTTCCTGGAGCTACTTGTAGCATTCCTTCAAGCATACGTTTTCACACTTCTTGCGGCTATTTATTTTGCAGACGCAACGCAAGAGGCACACCATTGATTATAATAATTATTTAAAAAACAACCCACCATGGAATTGTTGAGCATTCTTTTTGAAATTACTACTGGCCACGGACTCGCGGCACTTGGAGCAGGAGTTGCTGCTATTGGAGCCGGAATCGGCGTTGGATTAATTGGTAAAGCAGCGTTGGAGTCAATGGCTCGTCAGCCAGAGTCTTCAGACGACCTTCGTGCCAATATGATTCTTGCAGCTGCCCTTGTTGAGGGTGTTGCTCTTTTCGGAATCATTATTTGTCTACTTGTAGTCTTAGGCTAGTCCGATGGGAACGTTGTTAACACCCGCTTTCGGTACAGTATTTTGGGCAACCTTGTCTTTTTTGTTGGCGCTCTTTATTTTAAGAAAACTAGCATGGGGACCAATCCTGAAGGCTTTACAAGATCGTGAAGAAAGCATACAAGAAGCGCTTCGCTCTGCTGACAAAGCGCGCGAGGAAATGGCCAACCTAAACTCGGACAACGACCGCTTGCTACAAGAGGCAAGAAGCACCCGAGACGCAATGCTTAAAGAATCTCGAGAAATG
>TARA_B110000037_G_scaffold4433_1_pt1 | contig 11290 bp, 12 predicted proteins | sample TARA_B110000037 | Tara Oceans TARA_B110000037 (sample SAMEA4397196) | marine metagenome | biome: Polar Biome; feature: [MIX] marine epipelagic wind mixed layer (ENVO:01000061); material: water (ENVO:00002006), including particulate matter (ENVO:01000060) such as... | depth 10-100 m
AAACTTACAATATTAAAGTTGGAATAATTAGATCTGCAAATATATTTGGGCCGCAGGATAGAAATTTAAAAAGGATTGTTCCAGAGACTATTATTAATCTTTTAAATAAAAAAAAAATTGTAATTAGATCTAATGGTAAACTTAAAAGAGATTATGTTTATGTTGATGATACTGCAAATGCATACATTATGACTTATGAAAGATTAAAGAAAACTAATAAAAATTTACTAATATATAACGTTGGATCAAGATACAACCTTTCAGTAATTGAGATGGTAAAACATATTGCAAGAATACTAAAGATCAAAAAAAATTTTTATGTGATTAAAAATGATTCAAAAAATGAGATAAAAAATCAAAGATTAAATTTTAAAAAAATTTCCAGAGAACTAAATTGGAAACAAAAGGTTTCTCTTACAGAAGGATTAGAAAAAACTATTAATTGGTACAAAAAGAATTTGTCTGAATTTAAGTAGGCTTATATTAAACTTATGAATTATTTAAAAAAATATTTTTTTTTTATTTCTGGAATAATTCAAGGAAAAAGTCTTTGTAGAATATTTCAAAATCTTGAAATGCAAAATGTAATTTTGTCTGGAAATATAATTGAATTTGGAGCAGAACCTAATTCAACCAAAAATTTTTCAAAACTAGCAAAAAAAAAAAAAATTAAAAAATTAGATTTTAGCGACAAGCACCTTAATCATAAAGATGTTATAAAAGCTGATTTAAATAAAAATATAAATATAAAAAAAAATTATTACGATACTGTTCTTTTTTTTAATGTAATGGAACATTTAGTTGAAATCAACAATGCTAAAAATCAAATTCATAAAATTTTAAAAAAGAAAGGAAGATTGATTGGATCAACTCCATTTTTATACAGATATCATGGAGCACCCTCTGATTATTATAGATTCACAAGTTCATTTTATAAAATTTTTTTTAGAAAAAAGTTTAAATCTGTAAAAGTAAAAAATCTAGGATTTGGACCGTGTTGTTTATGTTATTCTATATTATCAGATTTTACTAAAAAAGTTCCATTATTAAATATTTTTTTATTTTCAGTGTCATTGATAATAGATTGTTTTTTAAGCATTTTCGTTAAATACAAATTAAAAGATATATTTCCTATTGCAATTTATTTTGAAGCAAAAAAATAATTTTTATTTCGAATAATTTATGTAAATAAACTCAATAAATTTTTTTAATTTAATTTTGTTATTGCTGAAAAGATTTTTCACAAATTTTGCTATTATTAGTAATAATAGAAATAATTTATTTTGCTTATTATCAAATCTGATTTGTATTTTTTCAAAAAAATGTTTTTCTTTATCAAGTGTGGCAGAAATACCTCCTGGTCTAAATATTCCAAATATTTCATTTTTTTTTGTTGCAATTCCATTACATTTATTATGAACGATCAATCTATAAAAGTAATCAAAGTCAGATGAATATTGATACTTCAAGCTATATTTACCATTTAATGCAGCAGCCTTTTTTTTAATAAAAAAACCAGTTGAGTGGCTTGTATAAAAAAACCATGAATACTTAATTTTCTTTGGATAATAACCACTTATTACACCCCAGTGTTTTTTCACAGATCCAAAAAAAAAATCAATGTTAGAATTTTTTTTACAATATTGTATTAAAGCTGGAGTTGCGTCTGGTAACAAAATGTCATCAGAATTTACAATTCCTATTAAATCACCCGTGCATAATGACAAACCTTTATTTAATGCATCGTAGTTACCTAAGTCAGGTTCGCTAACAACATAATCTATAGATTCTATATTTTTTTTTATTATATCGATGGTTCCATCTGCAGATCCACCATCCACAATAATATATTCAATATTTTTATATTTTTGATTTTTTATACTATCAATAGTCTCTTGAATATATCTAGATGAATTTTTTGATACAGTTATAATTGAAATTAATGGTTCGTTATGTATTTTGGTCTGACCCTTAAATCTATTACCACCTTCATAAATTCTATTTGGGTTTTTTTCCAAAAATTTAATAAATTCAATCTTTTCAAAATTAGGTATCATTTTATTCTACGTTTTAATCATTTTTAAAAAAAAACTTCTAGAAGGTTTTTCAAATTTTTTTACAGATATTACAGATATAAACATTAAGATAGTTATAAAAAATAAAAAAAAGATAAAACTACCAAATAAACTTTTATCAATACTAAAAAGATTAAAAATGAGAATAAAAAATAATTGAAGTGGAAAATGTAATAAGTAAATAGAATAAGATGTTTCCATTAAAGTATTAACTTTATTAACAAACTTACTTGAATTAAAATAATAATTTTGACACAACAATATTAATGAAAAGAACAACAATACAGTTGATGGTATCAATTTGATCAATTCATAAAATAAATTAAAATCATAATTTAAACTAAAAATTGAAATTGCAATACCCAAAATTCCTAAAATTTGAAATTTTTTTTTATACTTTTTGTTAAAAGCACAGATAAAAAAAATAGTTATACCTAAATAGAAATAAAAAAAACATGCTAAAAAATTTAGACTACTTTGATTAGTCTCAAATATGAAAGGAATTATATAATAAAAAAAAATTATTACAAAAACTGAAAAAAAAATTTTTAGACGCACTAAAAGACTAAAAGTTATAAAAAAGAAAGTAAGTACAGGCACTAAAATAGACATAAACCATATGGGTGTATTAAAACTCTGAACTTTTTCCATTCCCCAGTTTGATGCAAAAAAAATATTTAATATAAAATGATATAAATCATTTGAATAACCAAATTGAGTTCTACCAAAAAATTTAATATTAAAAGATTGAATAATTAAAACTAAAATCAATGAAAAAAAATGCAACGGATAGTATTTTATAAAAAAATTTATAAAGTAGGATTTGAATTTTATATTTTCATGTTTTTGATAAAGTGATATAAAAAAAAATCCTGTAATTGCCCAGTATAAATATACAAAGTTTGCACCATATTCTTTTTTTTTTAATAAATAATCTATAAATATATTTTTTTCGTAAAAATTTAGCTCAAACCATAATCCATAGTGAAACAGAACTATAACAAAGGAAGAAAACCATGTTAGAATTTTTAATAAGTATAATTTTTGGTCTTCTTCTGTCATTTTAAATTTATATAAGTTTAATAATTTGTTTCTTTATTATATTATATTAAAAAAATATTTTTATTAAACACATGATCATTTACCTACTTAATAGGCTCACTATTCAAATGTTATAAATATTCTATGAGATATGACAAACTTAAACTTATGATTATCAAAAAAATTAGAGATATAATTTTTTTGATAATATTTGGTCGGGGAAAATTCTTTTTTTTTTTTTTAAGAACAAACTTAAAACATATGTTTTTGGGTCAAAAATACAATTATGATTTTAAAAATACAAATTTTTCGAATAAGTGGTTTTTTGATAACTTAAGTTATATTTACCTGATATTTAAAAAAAAAAAAAATCAAATCAATTCAGTTTTAGAAATTGGAAGCTATGAGGGGCAGTCGGCATCTTTTTTTTTAAAATATTTTCCAAATATTAAAATAAGTTGTGTTGATATATGGAAAAATCAAAATCTAAATTATAAAAATGTTGATTTTAATAATATTGAAAAAAGATTTGATAAAAATTTAGAGGATTACAAAAATCAAGTAACAAAATATAAAGGGACTTCAAAAAATTTTTTTTTTCAAAATAATATTAAAAATTTTGATTTAATTTATATCGATGGATCTCATTATTTTAAGCATGTTTATCACGATGCATTAAAAAGTTTTAAAATATTAAATATTAACGGTTATATTTTATTTGATGATTATTTGTTTAAATATAAATCTGAAAAATATTCACACCCAATTTATGCAATAAATAAATTTTTAAGAAAATATAAAAATAAAATTAAAATTATTGCAATATACAGACAGGTTTTAATTCAAAAAATTTCTGAATAAAAAATAAAAATATCTTTTATAAAATAGCTTTGAGAAAAGAAGGTATCTCATACATTTTATAGCAATTAATATATCAAATTTTCTTATTGCACCATTTAATACCGGTATAAATGCTTTAGTATAAATGTGTTTTCTAAATTTAGTATATTTTGTATTTGGAATTAAATTTTTATATTTGTTAAAAAAAACTTTTAATGAGTGCTTTCTAAAATGATAATTTCTCGAAATCTGAAAATAATTAAAATTTTCAGTATTTACTAAATTAGAGTTTATATAATTTACTCTTAAATTAGATAATGCAATTCTAAACCATAGATCATGATCTTCAGAACCTTTTAGTTTTTTATCAAAGTATCCCAATTTCTTTAGAGATTTATTTTTGAAAAAAAATGAGGAACAATTCGGATTTGACCAATTATTAATTAATCTTTTAAAAATTTCATTATTATTTTCGATTTTTTCTTTGCTAGGTTTTGAGTTTTTATAATTACAGTATACAAAATCCAATTTATTTTTTTCTGCTAGATTAAATTGAAGTTTTAATTTATTCTTTTTCCAAGTATCATCGGTATCAATAAAGCAGATATATTTTGTTTTACATAATTTAATACCTTTGTTTCTTGACGCTGAAACTCCAATATTTTTTTTATTCTCTATTATTTTAATATGAAATTTATATTTTTTAGTTAAATTGATTTTTTTTTTGGATGCATCATCTACAATCATCACATATTTAGGAAGAAGGCTTTGATTATTAATAGATTGTAATGCTAATTTTAGAAGATCAAATCTTTCTTTAACTGGAATTACTACGGCAATATTTTCATATCTCATATCAACTTTTTAAAAGAATTTACGATTAATGAACATGAAATTATCCATAATTAAAGTATAAAATAGAGTATATTGATTAATATTGAAATAATATCATTAATTAGAAATTAAAATAATATAAGAAATCTTCAATGTCTTTACTAGATGAATAAGGTCTTATAAAAAATTATTTATTATTAATATAGTAAAAAAAAATATGAGCAAATATATATTTTATTGGGCACCATTTTTTTCTAATATTGCAACAAGTATGGCAGTAATAAATTCAGCTATTTCACTTAAAAAATTCTCAAAAAATCATTATGAACCAGTAATTATAGATGTCTTTGGAGAATGGCAAGATCATTTAGAACTAATCAATAAGCATCACATTAAAATTGAAAAGTTAAACTTAGACAGTCATTTTAGTGACAAGAAAATAAATGGTTTTTTTAAAAGCAGATTATTTCAAATTAAAATTTTCTTGTTTGCATTTATTCCCTTATTAAATTTACTAAAGAAAAAAAAAACAGATGTTTTTGTTTTACATTTGGTTACATCTTTGCCTTTGTTTTTAAATTTTATCTTCACTTTAAAAACTGAAATGATATTGAGGATTTCTGGACTTCCAAAATTAAATATTTTTAGAAAAATTTTTTGGAAAATAGTTCTAAAAAAAATAAGTGTTATCACAACCCCAACTATTTCAACTCAAAGTTTTATAAAAAATAAAATTAAAAATAAACCTATTTTTCTATTAAGAGATCCCATTTTAAATATTGGGAATATTAAAAAAAATAAGCTTAATAAAAATATCATAAATAATAAATTTTTAGCTATGGGGAGACTAACAAAGCAGAAAAATTTTTTGTTTTTATTAAAATGTTTTCAATTAATTATTAAAAAAAACCCAAAAATTAACTTATTTATCTTGGGAGAAGGAGAAGAGTTTCATAGATTAAAAAATTTCATAAAAACAAATAATTTAGAAAAAAATATATTTTTAGAAGGTTATAAAAAAAATATCTATGATTATTTACTAGATAGTAAGGCATTTATTTTGTCTTCCTTATGGGAAGATCCAGGCTTTGTTTTAATTGAAGCTGCATATTCAAATACAACAATAATTTCAAGTGATTGCAATAATGGCCCTAAAGAAATATTAAATAATGGAAAAAATGGTTTTATATTTAATTCTAATGACAAAAAAAATTTTCTAGAAGTTTTTAATAATTTTCAACTTTCATCACGACGAGAAATTTATGAGAAAAAATTAAATGCAAAAAAAATGTCTCGTAAATTTACTTTATTTAATCATTATTTGGAAATACAAAAAATTTTAAACAGTTATGAAAAATAAAAAATTAGTAATATTTGTGCCCTCAATAGAAGATGGTGGTGTAGAAAAAAATTTATTTTTAATTTCAAATTTTCTTGCTAATAAAAATATATTTGTCAATTTGATCACAGCTAACCGAGATAAAAAAAAAAATTTTTCTAAAAAAGTAAATTTTATTTGTCCCAATTCTGCATCATTAAACAAAAAAAATAGATTTTATAAGACTATTTATTGTTTTTTTTTACTATTTAATTTTTATTTGAGAAATAGAAATATATTAATTATGTCATTTCAGGCAAACATATACGCAATTTTTTTTGCCTCGTGTTTTAATATAGATATAATTACAAGATCTAATACTGCTCCACAGGGTTGGTCATCTAATCCTCTTAAAAGATATATATTTAAAGTATTTTTTAGATACCCAAAAAAAATTATAGTTAATAGCTTGGATTTTAAAAAAGATTTAGATAAAGAATTTAAAATTAAATCCACCTGTATCTACAACCCCTTTAACGACAAAATAGTAAAAACTAAATCACAAGAAAAGATATTGTTCAAACTTTTTAATAAAAAGAAAGAGTCCATAAACATTATCAATATTGGAAGAATGACAGACCAAAAAGATCAAATTTTAATTCTAAAAGCTTTAAATAACCTTAAAAATAAAATTAAATTTAAATGTTTGATTTTAGGAAAAGGTACGAATAAGTTAAAACTTAATAATTTTATAATCGATAATAAGCTTAAAGATCAAATTAAGTTATCAGGATTCAAATTTAATCCTTATCCTTACATGAAAATGACCAATTTATTTATTCTTTCATCAAAATATGAGGGACTCCCCAATGTATTGTTAGAGGCACAATATTTAGAAAAATTTATTATATCAACTAATTGTCCAACTGGTCCAAGAGAGATTTTATTAGATGGTAAGGCGGGAAAACTTATTAAAGTTGGAAATCAAGGACAACTTGAGAAAGCGATACTATATTATTACAATAATAGAAACTCATCAGAAGTTAACAATAAGATTAGATTTGGCAAAAAAAACATGAAGAGATTTGATTTTAAAATAAACTGTTACAAATACTACATGGTAATAAAAAAATACATATGAACAACAATACTGTATCAATTATTATTCCATATTATAGAAAAAAATCCTATTTCAAAAAAACTATTAACTCAATATTAAGACAAACACATAAAAATTATGAAGTTATCCTAATTTATGATGATGAGGATAAAAGTGATTTAGTATTCATTAAAACAACTTTAAAAAAAATAAAAAATAGTAAAATTATTATTAATCAATCAAATCTAGGCGTAGCAAGCTCAAGAAACATTGGAATAAAACATTCTAAAGGTAAGTTTATTTCTTTCCTAGACGCTGATGACATATGGCATAAGGATAAGTTAAAAAGACAACTATTATTTATGAATAAAAATAAAATTAGTTTTTCATTTAGCAGTTATCATATTATTGACAAAGATGGAAAAAAATTAAAAACAATTAAAGCTCCAAAGAAATTAACTTTTAAAGATCTTTTATTTTCTTGTAAAATTGGTCTTTCAACAGTTATGGCTGATTCTATGTTGCTAAAAAAAGTAAAGTTTTCGAAACTTAAAACACAAGAGGATTATCTTTTATGGTTACAACTATCAAAAAATAATATTAATATGTTGGGTATTAACGAAACCTTAACCTCGTGGAGAAAAATAGATAATTCTTTGTCAAGTTCAATCAAACAAAAATTAAAAGATGCTTTTCAGGTTTATAATAAACACCTTAAGTTAAATATTTTTATGACACTAATTTTAATAGTATCTTTGAGTATTCATTCTCTGAAAAAACGATTTTATGGCTATAGTGGATAATCTTTTTTATATTTTCTCAGCATCACTTTTTATATCATTGATAACAATTTTTATATTTAATAAAAAAAATATCCTTATAGATCAAGTATCATTCTCAAAACATAAAAATTTAGTAAAAAGAATTAAAAAATCACCACCTCTTTGTGGCGGTATAATAATTCTTATTTGTTCAATCTTGTTTTTCAAAAATTTTTTTCTAATGAATCTGTTTGGTGCATTTTTTTTGATTATAGGAATTTTTTCTGATAGTAATAAAATATCTTCTCCTTTAATAAGAATATGTATTCAATTTATTATTTGTTATTTTTTTGTAGTTCTATCAAGTCTAAATATTTTTGACTTAAGAATTGATATATTAAATTATTTTCTAGGCATAAATTTTATATCTATTTTATTTACTGTTTTTTGTATTTTAATCTTAATTAATGGGAGTAACTTTTTAGATGGTCTTAACACGCTTGTTTTAGGATATTATACTTTAGTTTGTATAGTTTTAATTTATCTTTCAAATAATTTTAATTTAATTGTTAACCCCAACATAAACTTATTAATTATTTTTTTATTAATATTATTTATTCCAAATTTTTTTGGAAAAGTTTATTTGGGAGATTCTGGGGCTTATTTAATTGCCTTCTTGATATCATTTTTTGTTATTGATTTTTCATTAAAGAACACTCTTGTATCACCTTACTTTATTAGTTTGTTATTATGGTATCCTGCTTTTGAAAACTTATTTTCTATTTTGAGAAGAATTTTATCTAAAAATAAAATAGATGCTCCAGATAACTATCATTTACATCATATGATTTATGCCTATTTTGTCCAAAAAAAAATAATTAAGATATCATATGTTAATACTTTTGTAGCAAATCTAATAAATTTATATAACCTAAGCTCTTTTGTACTTTTTTCTAGATTTTATCTTTCTACAAAATTTTTAATAATTGGAATATTTTTAAATATATCAGTTTACTTATTTTTATTTTTTTTTTTAAAAACAAAAGTATCCAAAATTTGAATAAATATACTTACTATACATATGCCAAAAGAATTAATTGAAAAAATTGTACATAAATGAAAAAAGAAAAAATTTCTATTTTGATTACTAATTTTAATAAAGAAAAATTTCTTGATGAATGTATTCAGTCTTGTTTAAATCAAAATTATGAAAACTTAGAAATTATAATAATTGATAATTTGTCAACTGATAACTCTCTAAACATAATTAAAAAATATTCTAGTAAGCTGTTAATTAAAATTAGAAGAAGGAGTAGTATTTATGCACCCCAAAATCAAATTGATAGTTTGATTGAAGCTTTTAATTGCTCTAAAGGAGAAATCATTTTATTACTTGATAGTGACGATTATATATCACGCAATAAAGTTTCTAGAATCAAAAATATTTTTGATAATAATGCAAATATAGAAGTGATATTTGACATACCTAACATATCAAAAAAGGGAACTTCTGAAACCTTAAAGATTAAAAAAAAAATTAATAATAAAATTTGGCCCACAATTATCCCCACAAGTGGAATTAGTCTCAGAAGAATTTTTTTTGAGAATTGTTTAAAATCTAGCTTGTTTAAAGATTATCCTATTCTTGAAGTTGACTTTCGAATAAATTTTTTTTCTCAAAAAATTTTAAATAATCATAAAATTATAAATGAGAATTTGTCATTTTATCGAAAAACAAAAGATGGTATAATGTCTCAAAATAAATTTTTGTCCCATAAATGGTGGGTTAAACGACTTGATGCTCATTACTTTATTAATAATCTTTATATTAAATATAAAATCCCATATAATAATAATTATGATTTCTATTTAACAAAATACTTAGTTTATTTGTTAAATAAGTTTAATTAATATTTACATATATGTCAGCATTTCTAATTTTAATAGCTTATTATTGGTTAATTATATTTTCTAAAATCGGTAATGTTTTTAGGGTAAATAAAGAGTATAATGTATATAAATATAATATTTTAAATAACACTTTTTACTGGAATCAGCAGCAAAATTTCAAAATTTATAAACGTGTTAAAAACCTTCGTCAATATTTCATTGAAGAAGACAAGTTGGCATATCTAGACCATATCAAAGTAAAGTTTTTAAATAATAGTTATATTTATTATTAATAAAAAAATGAATAATTTATTTAACATGATTATAAAGATAATTGATTTTTTTTATCAAAGAAAAATAATTAATTATTTCAAGAATAGTTCAATTCCAAAATTTGATGTTTTGATAGATGTGGGTGCGCACAAGGGAGAAACTATTTTTAATTTCCTTAAAAATTTTAAAATTAGAAATATTTATTCATTTGAAGCAAGTAAAGCCACATATCTGAGTCTTCAAAATAATATAGGTAAAATTAGAAACAAATACAAAGAGACCAATATTGAAATACTTAACACTGCTGTGGGTAATTCAAATAAAAAAAAATTATTTAATGAATTGCCAGATAGTAATTCTTCAACTTTTAATTTAATTGATCAAAATTCATCATACTTTAAAAGAAAAAATAAAATAATGTCTTTTTTTTTTAAAAAAGATTTCAATATTAAAAAAAATTATGTATCTCAAATTAAACTTTCAGCTTTTATTGAAAAAAAAAACTTAACAAGCATTGATATATTAAAAATTGACACCGAAGGTTATGAGCTTGAAGTTTTGAAGGGACTTGAGAAAAATATTCAGCTTATAAGTTTTATTTATTTTGAACATCATTATGATAATATGATAAAAAAAAGTTATAAATTTTCACAAATACATAGCTACCTATCTGAAAATGGCTTTCATAGAGTTTTTAAAATTAAAATGCCATTAAGAAAATCTTTTGACTATATCTATAAAAAAAATACTATATGAATAAATAAATAAATGAAAAAAAAAATTGCTATTATTTTTGGTGTTACGGGTCAAGATGGTTCATATCTATCTGAATTTTTAATCAAAAAAGGATATTTAGTTCATGGTATTAAAAGAAGGTCTTCATCCTTTAATACAGGAAGAATAGATCATATTTATCAAGATAAATTTACTGATAAAAGAAATTTCTTCCTACACTATGGAGATGTGACAGACGCAATATCCGTATCTTCTTTAATAAAAAAAATTAAACCAATGGAAATATATAACCTAGCCGCACAATCTCATGTGTCGGTATCTTTTGAAGTGCCCGAGTATACAGCTAGTGCCGATGCAATAGGTGCCCTAAGAATTTTAGAAGCAATCAAATTTCATGGTTTTGAAAAAAAAACAAAATTTTATC
>TARA_B110000037_G_scaffold87001_1_pt1 | contig 11286 bp, 9 predicted proteins | sample TARA_B110000037 | Tara Oceans TARA_B110000037 (sample SAMEA4397196) | marine metagenome | biome: Polar Biome; feature: [MIX] marine epipelagic wind mixed layer (ENVO:01000061); material: water (ENVO:00002006), including particulate matter (ENVO:01000060) such as... | depth 10-100 m
TTCATGGCAGAGCTTACCGGATACACGAGAACAGCGATTTTTTATGGCAGGATGGCCACTGGTATTACACCCAAGGCATGCTTTTTGCTGAGTAAGTTGTTGTGCATCTACTGCAAGCACAGTTTATCCAAGTGGCTCCATTATTCAGTTTGTATTTACTAATGGTAATAATGGGGATTACACAAAGAGACGCGTTATGTTTACACAAGATTTCAAACAACAGCCGTATTGGTGGGATCGCAGCGCACCACCAACAGAGCAAGACACAGAACTTCCCAAAAAAGTTGATGTCCTTATCATAGGGGCAGGTTACACAGGCCTTCATGCTGCAATCCAGACTGCCAGAGGGTCAAGAAACACATTAGTTATTGATGCTGAACACGCCGGCTGGGGCTGCAGCACAAGAAATGGTGGGCAAGTTAGCACCAGCATAAAACCAAGCTTTTCTGAGCTTGAAAAAACATACGGTAAAAAAATGGCGTTTGCCATTTATTCAGAAGGTGATCAATCTTTACAATTTACTGGGGACTTCATCAGAGATGAAAAGCTAGACTGCAGTTATGCTGAGGTAGGCTGCTTCCATGCCGCACACAATACTGCGCAATATGAAAAACTAGCAAGGGCTATTGAACATCAAGGTTCTGTACTTAATGATGACGCCTACATGATTCCAAGATCAGAACAGCGCTCTGAATTAGGCACAGATACCTATTTTGGTGGGATCATCTTTCCTAAACACGCTTCAATCGACCCGGCAGCTTATCACAAAGGCTTACTGGGCAAAGCACTTGAAGCAGGTGCGAACATTATTTCTAATTGCGCAGCTGAAAACATTAATAGAGACAAAGATGGCTTTACTGTAAAAACATCAAAAGGCATTGTGCAGGCCGATAAAGTTATTATTGCTACAAACGGTTATACGGGTTCTTTAACACCACGATTGCAACGTCGGGTGATTCCAATTGGCAGCTATGTGATTGCGACAGAACCTGTTGGAAAAGATCTTATGGATCAGCTAATGCCAAAAAATCGCATCGTTAGCGATACACGTAAGGTGGTATATTACTATCGGTCAAGCCCCGACCGAAGCCGTATTATATTTGGTGGTCGTGTATCTCTTGGAGAAAGTGATCCACGCCTGAGTGGCCCAAAGCTCCATAATTCCTTATCTAAAATCTTTCCAGAATTAGAAAATACAAAAATTAGTCACTCCTGGATGGGCTATGTGGCATTTACCTTTGACTCGCTCATGCATGTAGGAGAAGAAGATGGCCTTTTCTATGCAATGGGCTACTGTGGCTCCGGGGTAGGCATGGCTGGGTATCTAGGAAAGAAACTCGGGCAACAGGTGCTTGGACTTCAAGAAGGTAAAACACCTTTTAATGACATTAAATTCCAGACACGTCCGTTATACACGGGAAAGCCGTGGTTCCTTGCGCCATCTCTCATGTATTACCGATTCATAGACAGTTTAAACATTTAGCTAAAATAGTTTAAAGTGTATTTTGCTGCAGCAAAAGGTTGTTATCCCTCTCAGCTAAAAGTCAGGCTCCAAGGCGTAGACCGCGATAAGACAGCCATTTTTGGTGGTTGAATTGTGGACAGTGCCGTCTCGAAGCCACACCATATCGCCTGGGCCATAGTCGACACCATCATGGTCTCTTAGGTCCCCTTGGATAATTAAGAATTCCTCGTCGCCTGTGTGTTTATGCGGCACTGTTGTAGCGCCTGGGGCCATTTTGTAGATATAAAAACCACTGCCTAACGGTTTGTCATTATTAAGTTGCAGAACCTCACCATCAGGTTTTCCGTTTGATTGAATTGGAGTGAACACACTGTTAAAAATGTTCGCCACCCGCCGGTCTGTATTAGAAATTGGTTTCATTATGTATTCCTCAGGCACAATAGTAACTGTCTTTTAATGGCTCTTCCCTGTTACTACACTCTATCCATCCACATGATTTAGGGATTCTCTTTTCGAATCTCAACATCTTCACTCTTAACATGAGGCCACAAGTCTAGGCTAACCTTGTTTGGTGATGGTACCCAGCGGTGCATGAAAACGCCTCAATTGTTAATGCCTATATCGTATTAAGCTATTTTTGAGATTACTTTTATAGGTCAATTAAGAATTCAGGCTAGGCATTTCACGTTTGAATAGCCCTTGTTCTACAACATCAGGGTCAGCCTCAAACTCTTGGGCCCCTTGGTGCCCAGAAAATACCGCGTCAGCAATCAAGCCAGGCGCCAATGCATCACCGATTAAGGTCAGCGACATAGCCATCGAAGTGCCGTCGTCTTTTTGTAACTGCTGCAATTGTTCATACAAGGGTGAAGCTGATTCGCGTTCCGTTACTAGTAACAAACTGGCGCAAGCAAGCCATACATCTTGGCCGCCATATACACATTTCAATTCAACTCCCGCATGGCCAGACTTTTGGCTAACGCCAACAATACTCTTGTTGGTATAAATGTCTACTCCCTGAGCTACCAAGCTGCATTGAACTTGTTTTTGCTCAAGAGTAAGTTCAGTAAAGGGCGACACAATGCTAGCACTGGTGACAAAAAGCACCTTGTGACCTAAGTCACTCAAGTGGTCAGCCAACACGCCACCTAAATAACCTTGATCATCATCATAAATCACTACTGGGCCTTGGCCTGGAACAATCCCGTTCATAATGTCATCAGGGGTATAAACGGCAACCTGTTCTAACCCTTCTATCGGCATACGAGAAGTACGACCAATACCGTCTTTCCTCCAGATAGCACCCGTGGCAACAAACACCTGTTCGATGCCCAGTTCCAATACCTGTTGGGCATTTAGAGCACTGTCGAGGTAAATATTAACATTGTCCAGCTGTTGTAATTGATAGATCCGGTAATCACTTACACGGCGCCATAGAGCTAAGCCTTTTAAGTTAGACTCAGCGACTACTCGGCCACCTAAGTGTTTACTAGCTTCACTAAGAATAACCTCATAGCCACGGTTGGCCAGTTGTAAAGCACACTCCAAACCGGCAGGCCCAGCACCCACAACTAACACAGATTGTGGTGTTTTAGCAGCCGCAATTTTTTCTGGATGCCAGCCACGACGCCACTCTTCTCCCATGGTGGGGTTTTGTGTACAGCGAATAGGCACACCTAAGTTATCGCACGACACACACACATTGCAGCCAATACATTCGCGAATTTCTTCGGCCCTTTGTTCACGGATTTTATTGGGCAAAAAGGGGTCTGCAATTGACGGCCTTGCCGCACCGATAAAATCAAGGACACCTTGTTTAACTAACGACACCATCATGTCTGGTGAGGTAATTCGCCCTACACCCACGACAGGTTTATTGGTCACTTTTTTTACGAACTTCGTGTATTCGGTCTGATAACCTGAATCTGGTTTAAAACGAGAGGTGGCTGAATCATTTGCCCAACCAGACACATTAACGTCCCACAGGTCGGGTATATCTGCCAGCATCTCCACAACCGCCCGCCCCTCTTCATGTGCTTGCATACCATCAACACCCAGCATTTGATCCACAGCAAAACGAAATGCCACCGCACAGCTGTCACCTATAGCCTCTTGCGTATCTTGCAGGAGTTCCCGGGTGAGTCTCAGCCGGTTTTCTAAACAGCCGCCGTATTCATCTGTTCGTTGGTTATATTCAGGTAATAAAAAATGGTGAGGCAAAGACATCTCGTGCCCAGCATAAACATAAACAATGTCAAAACCAGCTTGCTTAGCGCGTATAGCAGCAGCTTTATGCCACCGGCGAAATTCTCGAATATCAGCTTTATCCATGGCCCTAGCTTGTTTTGGATAAATCATATCTAAAGAACGGCTACTGGGGGCCAATGCTGGGGTACGGGAATATAAGTTAGAAGTGTGGCTACCGTTATGCACTAATTCCACAGCGGCTAAGGCGCTATACTCATGCACACTCTGAGTCATTAATTGCAATGCTGGGATATCACGCTCATCCCAGAGACGCTGCTCTACAGCGGGTGATAAATCAGAACTGGGATGGATTTCTGTTTCTTCAGTACTCACTACGGCCCAGCCACCTTGGGCTTTCATGCCCCTCATAGCCGCGTGGGCTTGGGGACGCAGGTGGCCCATACCACAGCAATGAGGCACTTGATAAAAGCGATTTTTAGCCGTCACTGGGCCAATTTTAACAGACTCAAATAACACATCGTAATTAGACATTTACTGTGCCTCATGGCAATTAATGGACAATCGTCCATTTTATTTTTATACTTATAGCGCCATTTGTCAATACGATGTTTTCATGTTTCAAACTCCCACCCTGCGACAGCAAAAGAAAGCTCACAACCGTGAACTATTGTTAGAAGCCACAGCCAGTGTGATTGCCACTGAAGGAATTACAGGCGCATCTATAACCCGTATTATTGAACACGCGGGCCTGTCACGGGGCATGGTGCATTTGCATTTTGTCAATAAAGAAGCCTTATTAGTGGCCGTGGCTAGGCATATGAGAGAACAATATTTTCACCATATAAACGAATTTTTAACAACGGCCTCACCTGCGCCTGCGCATCAGCTTGAAGCTATTATTAGCGCTGAGTTAAGTGAGCAAATACTAAATCGGCGTAGCATCAACATTTGGTACGCGTTCCGTGGCCAATGTCACCAAGAAAATGCCTATATGCAATATGCAGACACACGCGACGCGGCCATGAAAGACAAGGTTTACCAAGCCTTTTTACAACTTCTAAACCAACCATATAGCAGGCAAGACGGAAAGCAAGACCTATGCAGTGATGCGACCTATGGCTTACTCGCCTTATTAGAAGGTATGTGGTCAGATTATTTTTTACACAGCGATGAGTTTAATCGCCAATCTGCCAAACGTATAATATTCCGCCAGTTAAGTGGGTTGTTCCCCAACCACTTTGATTTAGCCGGTGCCATGTAAAAAACAGCCAGAGTTATGCTAATACGCCGCTTACGAATGAGCTAAGTATTCGCAACAAATAATGCTGAGGAAGCTAGCCTTATGAGCAAACGTGATTCTCGATACGACATATTGTTTGAACCTATAAAAATTGGCCCAGTAACTGCTAAAAATAGATTTTACCAAGTTCCCCATTGCACAGGAATGGGCTGGATGAGGCCGCGTATGGTGGCCGATTTACGCGGCGTGAAAGCCGAAGGGGGTTGGGGTGTGGTTTGCACAGAGTACTGTTCAATACACCCAAGTTCTGACGACTCTCCATACCCATCACATTCGCTTTGGGATGAAAATGATATTAAATCTCATCGTTTAATGACTGACAAACTCCACGAGCATGGAGCCCTAGCCGGCGTTGAGCTTTGGGTGTCAGGTAGCAGCTCTGCTAATTTACTCACTCGTGAAGTGCCTATGGATGTGGTTTCATTGCCCAATGGTAACGGTGATCCTTATCAGTCCCGAGCAATGGACAAAGCTGACATTAAGGAGCTCAAGCGTTGGCACCGTAACGCCGCATTGCGAGCAAGGGAGGCCGGTTTCGATATCGTTTACGTTTACGCGACACATCATTATTTGTTGGACAATTTTCTCAACCCTAAATTGAATACTCGCAGCGACGAATACGGTGGTTCACTTGAGAATAGAATGCGCCTGGTGCGTGAAATTATTGAAGAAACTAAAGATGCAGTAGGTGACAAGTGTGCCGTGGCTGTTCGCTTTAGTATCGATGATGGTGGCGGTGCTGATGGCTTTCCTGTGCATGGCGAACGGATGAAAATGTTTGAATTAATGGCCGAATTACCTGACCTTTGGGACATCAACATCTCAGATTATTCACTGGAGATGGGTGTGTCTCGGTTCGTGAAAGAAGGCTCGCTGGAAGCGTATATGTCGGCCGTTAAATCGAAAACTAGTAAGCCAGTTGTTACCGTTGGGCGTTTTACCTCTCCAGATACTATGATCAGTCAAATTAACAGGGGCATTGTTGATTTTATTGGTGCTGCCCGACCATCGATAGCAGACCCCTTTTTACCACAAAAAATTGAACAAGGGCGGCCAGAAGATATTCGTGAATGCATCGGTTGTAACATTTGCTATACGGGTGATAGCCGACATGTGCCAATTCGATGTACACAAAACCCAACCATGGGCGAAGAATGGCGACGTGGCTGGCACCCTGAAAACATTGATCCTAAAGGATCAGACAGCCAAATATTGATTGTTGGTGCAGGCCCAACCGGTTTGGAAGCTGCGCGTGCACTTGGTCAGCGGGGTTACGACGTGATACTGGCCGAAGCGAGCCGGAAACTGGGTGGTCGAGTCAATCAAGAAAGCCAGCTTCCAGGTTTAGCCGAATGGGCCAGAGTAAGAGATTACCGAGTGAACCAAATTGCCAAAATGCCTAATGTAGCGGTTTACCTAGAGAGTAATCTGACCGTTAACGATATCTTAGAAATTGGCGCTGATCATGTCGCCATTGCCACAGGGGCAACGTGGCGTAGGGATGGTTTTGGTAGCTACAATACGGCTCCGATGCAGCCTTTACCACCGGCCAAATCAACCTATACTCCAGACGACATTATGTCGGGCCACTTACCAATTGGCAGCACGCTTGTGTATGATGACGACGGCTTTTACATGGGCAGTGTTATTGCCGAAAAACTACGAAAAAACGGTAACACGGTGATTTACTTAACCCCTGAACCAAAAGTTTCAAGCTGGAGCAGTAACAATGCGGAGCAACCGCGGGTTCACCGTCGCTTAGCAGAACTGGGCGTAGAAATTATATTAAACCATGGGCTGGATGCCTACGATGGCAAGCAGGCCCTTTTAGGGTGCAGCTATACCGGTCAACAACACAATGTCTGGGTTGACAACATTGTAGTGGTGACTAGCCGAACAGCTGAAGACCAACTTTATCATGGTGTACTTCAGGCAATAGAAAATAACTCACTCGGCGCACCAAAAACAGTTAAACGAATCGGGGATGCTGAAGCGCCTGCTATTATTGCCGCCGCCATATTTGCCGGCCACAAGTATGCTCGCGACATGGACGTTGCCATAGACCGTGACAACCCTTTCAAACACGATAGAGTATTTTTTCAAGATAATCAGTAACCTGAGAATTAACTATTAGTCATTACTGGTACTGATATAAAAGCTTGTTATAAAACTAAAACTAGTAGAGTAATTCAATGCTTGCTAGGGCTAAAAATGAGACAGGACGCAGGGTATAAGGTGAAAAAAGCACCTATAACAGCGCCTTGGTTTTTAGCATCCTACCCACCTTACTGCCGAAATGTTGATTGTTCTACTTTGTGTTCGCATCACGGTCTAGTAGGTGCTTCTGACGGATCATTAACCAACATGCTAGTAATACGCCAATCGTGACCATCACAATCATAATCGTCGCCAGTGCATTAATATCTGGACGCAAGCCTACCTTTACCCGGGAGTAAATAAGCATCGGCAGAGTATTTGATCCAGGCCCAGATACAAAACTAGCAATAATTAAGTCATCAAGCGATAGAGTAAATGCCAACAACCAACCTGCAATCATACCAGGGGCTAATAATGGCAAAGTAATGTCAAACATCACCCTTAAAGGTCGGGCACCCAGATCCTGAGCGGCATCTTCCAAATCAGTACCCATACCAGAGAGGCGCGATTGAATAATGACCGCAACATAGGCAAGTGAAAACGTAATGTGAGCAATGGTGATGGTGGTAAACCCCCGTTGCGGCCAGCCAAATAGATGACTTAAGGCGATAAAGAACAGCAATAATGACAAGCCAGTAATCACTTCAGGCATGACCAAGGGTGCCGTAATCAAACCAGAAAACAGCGTACGCCCTCGAAACCGCCCAAAACGCACCAACGCAATGCCTGCAAGCGTTCCCAGTATCATTGCGAAAGTTGCATTAACTAGGGCAATCCGCAAGCTCAAGCCTAACGCCGCCCACATCTCTTCACTTTCAAATAAAACGGTATACCACCGCGTTGAAAAACCACCCCATACGGGCACAAGCTTAGAGTAGTTAAACGAGTAAATAATTAGCAAAATCATCGGTACGTAAAGAAACGCTAGGCCAAAGCACAGCATTGACAGTATGAATGTTGAACGGCGTTGCTTCATGAGTTCTGCCTCTCTCGCGCCTGAATCCTTTGATATAACATCATTGGCAGTACCAAAACGATGAGTAACACAATCGCGACGGCAGAGGCTATGGGCCAATCACTATTGGAGTTAAATTCATCTGACAGAATTCTACCAATCATCAACACGTTTCCACCGCCTAACAGATCAGGAATCACAAATTCACCAGTAGCCGGAATAAACACTAACAAGGATCCAGCAATAATACCTGGAACCGTTAACGGTAGTGTAACTGTGAGAAATGCTATTGTAGGTTTAGCACCCAAATCTGCTGCTGCCTCGTTAAGCGACATATTAAGCTTTTCCATATTGGCATACAGCGGTAAGATCATAAAAGGCAGATAGGAATACACGATGCCAATGTAAACAGCGAGCTCTGAGTAAAGCATCCGAATGGGTTCATCAATGACGCCCAGCCAAATTAATAAGCTATTAATTGTCCCCTGATCTGCCAGTAACCCCATCCACGCATATACTCGCAAAAGAAACGACGTCCAAAAGGGCAAAATAATTAACATTAATAAAATATTTTTGGTGGTTGGGCTGGAACGGGTAATACCATAGGCCATAGGGTAGCCGATGAGCAAACAAAGAACAGTTGATACAGATGCTATTTTTAACGAGTTGATATAGCTATTAATGTAAAGATCGTCTTCCCAAAGGTAGCTGTAGTTTTCAAAAATCACCCTAATAGTGAGCACACCATCTTCGGCTCGCTCGTACAACGGGGTGTATGGGGGACTGGCAATCAATGATTCAGCAAGGCTGATCTTAATAACGATAATAAATGGCGCCAAAAAAAACAACAGTAGCCAGATAAAAGGAATACCAACTACAAGAACCTTCCAATGTGACTGAAGCATGTCGACCAATCGAGATAGCAACCGGCTGCCTGCCTGCCCTACTGAATGATTAGTATTATTCGCAACGGTCATTTCATCAGCACCACGGCGCTAGATTGGTCCCAGTTCAGGTAAATTTCTTCATCCCAGTCTATCGAGTGTCGCTCACCCCTAGGTCGCTTTTGACTAGGCACGCTCACTTCAATAATTTGATCATTATTAATGCGTATTCGGTAGGTGGATGTTTTGCCGTGGTAGCCAATATCAACGACTACTCCTTTGAGCTGATTTGTTGACGCATCCAACGATGTTTTTGATAGCGTGATTTTTTCTGGGCGCACTGCTACCCAAACTTTAGTTCCCTCTATAATCGACATAGGATGGTTGGTATAAAATTCGACATCCAGCTCTTTACTGGTAACAACAACATGACCAACGTCACTTTGAGTAACCCTCCCCTCAAACATATTGGCAGAACCAATAAAGTTAGCTACCAGTCTAGATTCAGGGTACTCATAAACTTCTGTTGGTTCGCCAATTTGCTGAAACTTGCCTGCATCCATCATTGCCATGCGGGTAGACAAGGTCATTGCCTCTTCCTGATCATGGGTCACCACAACAAAGGTAACGCCGAGTTGGTCTTGAATGTTTATTAGCTCAAATTGCGTTTGCTCCCTTAAACGCTTATCCAATGCACCTAAGGGTTCATCAAGCAGGAGGACTTTAGGCTGCTTGACTAGAGCTCGAGCAAGGGCGACACGCTGCCGCTGCCCACCCGATAGTTGATGGGGTTTGCGCTTCACAAAGTCTGATAGCTCAACCATGCTGAGAATTTCCTCAACGCGCCGCTTGATTTCGTCTTTTGGGATTTTATCCCGCTTGAGCCCATAAGCGACATTTTGTTCAACCGTCATATGCGGAAAGAGTGCATAGGATTGAAACATCATGTTAATAGGGCGAGCATAAGGAGGTACTTCGGTCATATCGACACCGTCGATATAAATGGTGCCACTTGATGGGGTCTCAAATCCAGCTAACATGCGCAGTAAGGTTGTTTTGCCGCAACCAGAGCCCCCTAAAAGGGAAAACAGTTCGCCTTTATAAATATCCAGATCAACATTGTCAACTGCAGTGAATTCGTCGAATTTTTTACTAATACCGCGCAGTTTGATAAATGGCTCTGCATCAGCATCAAGCCAAGGTCTATAGGAATAATCGGTTTGTTGTGGCATCGTAAAAATCCAATGGCTTATAGTAATAGGCCCTAGGCCATACAGATACAGTTACCGCTCTATGGAACGATAACCGTATTGCTTTAGATATTATTGGCCCGATTTAAACTTTGTCCATGCACGAGTTCGTACCCGCTGCATTTTTCTTGGAATAGCTTTGTAGGTGTACATTTTTGCGACAGATTCGGCAGTAGGGTAAGCAGCTGGGCTGCCTGTTACTGCTGGGTCAATCAAATCAAATGCCGTTTTGTTACCGCTTGCATACCATGTGTAATCAGTATTAGCTGCCGCCACTTCAGGACGCATCATATAGTTGATAAACAGGTGAGCATTTTCAACATTCTTCGCATCTGATGGAATCACAAGGCCGTCAATCCACAATACCGCCTTACCGTCTCCTGGTGGTACGAAAAAATCAAGCACTACGCCAGTGTTTGCTTCCTCAGCACCAGACATGGCTAATAACCCATCTGGTCCCCAAGTCACCGCGATACAAAACTCTTTCAGCGGCATTTGTTGGTAGGCGTAATTATCGAAGGTTTTAATGTAAGGTCGAACTGCAGACAACATTTCTTCTGCTGCGGCATAATCCGCTTTATTGGCTGAATAAGGATCTAACCCCATATGTGCCAACGCCATAGGTAAAATGTCTGTTGGTGAGTCCAAAAAGGCTACCCCACACTTCCCCAGCTTCTCCATATGTACCGGATCAAAAACCATATCCAATGAACCAATGGGCGCTTCTGGGTATGTTTCTAACACTAATGCCTTATTGTATGTAACACCGTGTGTGCCCCACATATAGGGGGTGAAGTAATTGTTACCGGGATCAATATTAACGTCTAATTGCTTGTCCAAGCTATCCATTATATGAACCAAATTAGGCAGTTTGGATTTATCCAGCTTTTGTAAAATATTTGCGGGGAGTAATCGTGCAACCGCACTACTTGAGTGACTCACCACGTCGTAACCAGAGTTACCAGCAAGCAATTTTGATTGAATCGATTCTTCCGAGTCATAGTTATCGTAAGTCACCTTAACGTCAAATTCTTTTTCAAAATTAGCGACGGTGTCTTCGGCAATAT
>TARA_B110000037_G_scaffold23445_1_pt1 | contig 11285 bp, 10 predicted proteins | sample TARA_B110000037 | Tara Oceans TARA_B110000037 (sample SAMEA4397196) | marine metagenome | biome: Polar Biome; feature: [MIX] marine epipelagic wind mixed layer (ENVO:01000061); material: water (ENVO:00002006), including particulate matter (ENVO:01000060) such as... | depth 10-100 m
TCCAAAGATAGAACAATTCATCCCAACATCATCAGTCAATTTTGATGAAGTGAACGCAAAAGTAAACTCTGAACAATGGATATTTAATGTCTTGCTATTTCTCAATAAACCGATATGCTTTGCAATCATGAATAAAAAGCTTGATTTTTATTCCAATAAATTTGCTAATGAAAATATATGAGCACCTCTATTTTAAAGAGATATTGGTATTTTTACAAAGAAGACAACTAGCAATAAAATGGAAAGAAGAAAATTTAATAAATCACTTGGAATATTTTCATTCGCAACATTAATGGGATGCAAGACGACTGAATGTGCTAATAAAAATAATGTAAATCCTAACCTATCAAACGAATCCTCAGACAATCATAGTAGATACCAAATATCACTTGCCCAATGGTCATGCCATAGAATGCTACAAAATGGTCAGCTGGATAATTTAGGGTTTGCTGGTTTTGCTGGAAATCTTGGATTCACTGGTGTAGAATATGTGTCTCGATTTTTAGAAGCTGGACTTACCGATACTAGCTATTGGAATAAAATGAACGAAGTCGCAAAGAAAGCTGAGGTCCAACAGTTACTCATCATGACCGACCTAACAGGGTCTCTCGGTGCACGGTCTAAAGAAGATCGACAGTTTGCTATAGATGAACATATACCATGGATATATGCGGCCAAAGCATTGGGTTGTCATAGCATACGTGTTAACCTCTGGGGAGAAGGTACTAAGACTGAGCAGAGAGAAAAATGTACTGAAAGTCTTGCCTCTTTGGCAGCAATAGGTGCTGATTACGGTCAAAATATAATCGTCGAAAATCACGGTGGATACTCTTCAGATGCCAAATGGCTTAGTCAAATAATGGATGATATCAATATGCCTAACTGCGGTACTTTACCAGATTTTGGTAATTTCTGTATCGCCAGAGAAGGTGGAGAAAGATGGGGAACACCTTGTGTAGAGAAGTATGATAGATATCTGGGCGTAGAGGAGCTAATGCCGTATGCAAAGGCGGTAAGTGCAAAATCTCATGCATTTGACAAGCAAGGCAATGAGTCATCTACTAACTTTACTAAAATGATGAAAATCATACACAATTCCGATTTTGAAGGGTTCATAGGTGTAGAATGGGAAGGAGATGGCATATCAGAAACTGCTGGAATCAAAGCTACTAAGGCATTAATAGAGAGAACAATAGCAGCAATTAAATAATAAAAATGAAAGACAGGTGGACGATTTAAGACTTAAAAGTGTCTTAAATCTTTAACGTCATGATTAAAATGGCGTAAAACCTATTATATTCACAATTCGGTAATCGCAATACTTTAAAAGAATACAATCATGAAATTTCTATTTATACTATTATTCGCGGCATTTGGACTCAATGCTTCTGCTCAGAATGCGGACCCAAAAGTGACAAAAATTATGCAGCAGGAACTTCAAATGATTCAAAAAGATCTTCGAAGCCAAGATAAGCCACAAGTATTATCTGCAAATCAGACAACCCAGCTGAAAGAACTACTAATGGTAAAATCAGAAAAAGTAAATGTTGTAAGAGCAAGTAATCAAGACAAACTTACTAAGTCACAAAACCTTGATAAAATCTTTGAAGAATTTGAACCCGCAATACTGGCGGTCTTCAATAGTGATCAGAAGAAAGCTTACAAAGAAAGTGCTCGTAATAAAAGAAGGTATACTAAAAAGAAATAATAATCAGTATCAAAAAAGTATAGAGCTCATCAGAAGAAATTTTGATGAGCTTTTTTGTTCTTAGAAATAAATATTCTAAATGAAAAACGTAACTTCTGTCAATATTATATTTTTCAACAAAATACAAAGAGATAATGGATATCATAAATGATCTTAGAGCGCACATGGCTAAATACTACGACAATATAATAGAAATAATACCTAAAGTGCTATTGGCTCTTGTTATAGTTGGATTACTAATGACCATCCTTAAATATCTAAGAAAGAAATCTGTAAAATTCGTGCTTGAACAAGCAAAAGACAAATTACTAATAGGCTTTATTGATAGCATTTTTCGAATAGTCAATGTTTCTATTGGACTTCTCGTATTTCTATTCACCATTGGTCAAGATGAAATAGCGAGCAACGTATTAGGTGCCGCCACGATCTCATCTGTAGTTATTGGATTCGCATTTAAAGATATTGCTGAAAATTTTCTTGCTGGTATTATCATGGCATTTAACAGGCCTTTCAGTATTGGTGATACTATTATGACTGGAGCTGTGGAAGGCACAATTACTGAGATGAGTCTTAGAGACACTCACATTAAAACCTTTGACGGTAAAGATGTATACGTACCTAACAGTCAAATAATCAAAACCCCTCTTTATAATTATACTACAGATGGACATCTCAGGAAGAGTTTTGATATAGGACTAGAATATGGTACTGATATAGAAGCTACACGAAGTATCATTCTAGATGCAGTCAATACTACACCAGGAATACTTCAAGAAGAAAAATCAGCAACGACTTTAATCAAAAACTTAGGCGCAAGTACAATTAATATCCAAGTGCAATATTGGGTGAATACATTTAACAAACAATACACCACTGAAGAGATAAATTCTCAAGCTATCAAGAAAACTCTCAATGCGTTAGAAAGTGCTCAAATCAATCTCCCTAAATAATTGAATCAAAAACTATCAAAATTTTACCTTGCAAACAAATTTAGCTGAGATAATAAAATAGAGCTATTGTATAGAAATTACGAGTTTAAATAAATTTCCTATACTTCCACCCACATGAATCATGCTAGCTGATAATGGAAGATTTAAAGAGATAATAAATCCATGACTACTTGAGGATACTGATGTGTCCAACTAACTTGAACATCATTTTTATTATTTAAATATTTTGCCAATGATCGACCTTCATCATATTTAGAGATATTAAGCTATTATATTAAAATCAAAATGCTGGATCTTTGATCAGTGTTTGAAATAAAGTCAAAACTAAAATTTACTGCCCATTTTACATTTCTTTCGATAAATCAAGAACATACCATTTAATTTTATCTAGATTTTTTCGTCTACCCGTATCTTTAGGTGCATAGTATTTTGCTAAATAATCTAAAACTATTGGCTCAGATTTACCAAGATCAGCGAGACCTTGCGTCTTTTGCATCCATTTAATCATATTCTTCCAACCTACCCTAGTCGCTTTATTTTGAGCAATAAGTTTAGAACTATGACATGATGTACATGTACCTATTACCAAATCAAGATTATCATCGGCGTACAGTCCAGTACGAACATGAATTCCATTTTCGATACGATCCCAATCATCATCCTTCCGTTGTAAGTTCCTTCTGATCTCGGCATTCTTGTGAAATACTACCAACTCAGCTGGAGTTAATACTATTCGGTTGACATAACTATTGATTGGACTTTCTAATAGAAGGTACCCAAATCCTAGTACTATAAAAAATAGTGAAATATAGATAACCTTCAAGAATATGCTCCAGGTGTTATCAAATGCTTTTTTTTTATATCCATGCTTATTTCTCATGACTACTGAACTTTTATCGCTATTCTGTGGCATGCGTTATTTAAATAACCTTTAGGATTCCATCCTGGGAGTATAATAGGCTGAAACTTCCCTTCAGAATCAGTAGCCCTAGCCCAAACTTCATAATACCCAATTTCCGGAAAAGAAATGCTTGCAGAAAATCTCTGCCATGCAAATTTATTCTTCGACAATTCCACTTTACAAGGATGCCAAGTAACACCAAAATCAATAGAATAATCAACAAACTCAATATAATCCGACGATGTCCAAGCCTGTCCTTGAATAGGGAGTTTATCATTTAATGAGATCGTAGCACCAGTTTCTGGATAAGTAACAAGTGACTTAACAGGCATTCGCTCAATGATGCACATATCTTCGTCTTCCACCTTAGTACCCGGGGCAACTGGCTTACAGGGTATTCGATAGGCTTGGCCTGTCATTTTCTGTCCATCATGTACTTTATTTCTTACTACTATCTTACTTAGCCATTTACCCGAGCAGGATGCAGGATAGCCTCCAAATATTAATCTAAGAGGATAACCATTTAACATTGGAATATCCTCTCCATTCATAGCCCAGACGATTAAACTCTCTTCTTCCATCGCCTTAGACATAGGAACACCTCTAGATATTGCATCCTTCTTTGGATCACCTGATAAATGCGTATCTTCTCCATAATATCCGATATATACAGCATTTGATTTGATACCGACGTCATTCAATACGTCCGCTAATCTAACACCTGTCCAAGAGGCACATCCCACAGCTCCTGTCGACCATTGGTTACCCTTAGCAGGTGGATTAAACTCACTTCTTCCATTTCCTCCGCACTCCAATGTAATGTTATAAGTGTAATGTTTGAATCTCGATTTAAGGTCTTGAAGCGAATATGTTTTTTCGCTTTTCACCGATTCGCCTTCAAAGGTTAACGACCATTTATTTACATTAACTTTACTAGGAGGTAATCCATTATTACGAACAAAAAATAGGTTATTTGGTGTGAGATCATCATTGAGAAGATGAGCAGGTGTTTCAGCGTTTACAGGTCTATCATTTAGTATTGTAAGCTTATCACTTTTTCCAATCAATCCCGGTGGTAAAGTACCATCCAATACTCCAATGGGTAACAAGCCTTTAGGAAAGTTACTAGCAAATACAATATTAGTTCCAATCAACAAACCTATACTCGTCATTATTGAGCTTTTAAGGAAGTCTCTTCTTATTACAGTATTCTTATTTTTCTCCATTTTACAAATTCATTTTACTCTCAAATTCTTTCATACTCAGAAGAATTAATATGTTTCTAAATGATCTCAAAGCACTTCATCCAAAGCACTTATCTATTCATGGAATTATCAACAGATCATTTAAATTTATTCATTAATTCAAACTCCATCCTTTTACAATCATTTTCTGATGAAATTTGAGTAATTGGTATTGAATTATCCTTTGAATTATAATAACTCCATTCTATCCAAGAGCCATCATAATTCCTAACATTAGGGTAATCAAGTAATTCTTTAAGTACAAAGGCCGTATGTGACGATCTTGAACCTGATTGACAATATACAATGATTTCTTTATCTCTAGTAATTCCTTTTCGTTCAAGATTGTATTTCAAATCCTTAAAGCACTTAAATCTGTGGTCTCCTGAAAGATCAGATTGTTCTGACCAATTGAGGTGGTTTGCACAGGGATACTATACTTTGGCGGAGCATGAAGGAAAAATAAGACTTTATAATATGCAATGCGATATGCAAGGAATACGAACATTTGGTAATTACAAGGCACCTACGGCTTTTTATTATGAGATAACTCCTAAATCAAACGGAGAATATGAACTTGATGTGGGGATGCAAGAGGCTGATAAAAATTGATAACTCCTGTTACCCTTATAGTTATCAGATAGATTTAACAGTATTGACGACCAATTAAAAATGACGTACATCATAGTCGTTATGGTTTAGGTCCAAATACTATAGTATAATTATAAGCTACTGCAAAAGAATGGCACTTTAATCAAACCATTTAAATCTTTATTTGTTAGAACAAAGATAGATAAATTGTTTGCCTTATTATTAGATTATCATTCCAAATTCGTGAAAATAGTTCTGTTTAAAATGTCCTACAAAATAACTTCACTTCTACTTGTGTGTTTTATCCTTCTACAATGGAAGAACAAACCAAGCTTCATCCCTCCTAATCCAAACAATAGCATTGCAATTGATCATTCAGGGACCAATAACATGGTCGACTCAATGAAAATCATATATAATTCTGCCGTATTTAATAAGCAATCTTTTGAGTCAGACAAGGCGTTAGCTATTATGGTTGAGAAGGTGAATTCTAATCAAATCAAACCTGAATTACAAAATTTCATAGATTTTGCTTTGTTACAGTTACAAGCTGGAAAACTGGAAGAGTCAATCGCTACATTTAATCAAATATTTGGTTCTTCAAAATCTTTAAAGGAAATCAACGACAATAATAAAGACCTCTATGAAATGTACGCAATAACACATCTCAGATTGGGTGAAGTTACCAACTGCGTCGAAAATCATAACTCAGAATCTTGTTTATTTCCAATAAAGGGAGCGGCCATACATAAAAATAAGAATGGCTCTAATAAAGCCATTGAAATATATAAGAAAATACTAAAGAAGTATCCTTTAGACTATCAATCTAAATGGCTACTCAATCTTGCTTATATGACTATAGATGAATACCCGAGTGGAGTCCCTTCGGATTTATTAATTCCACCGTCAAAATTTAGGAACAACACAAAAATGAAACCCTTTACAAATAAAGCTTCAGAATACGGAATAGCCATCAACAAATTAAGTGGGGCCTCGATATTTGATGACTTTGATAACGATGGAGATCCAGATCTACTTTGTTCAAGCTGGTCAATAGATGATCAACTCGAATACTTCGAAAACGATAATGGGAAAATGCAGAATAGAACCAATCAAGCTTTATTATCAAGTCTCTATGGAGGATTAAACATGAAGCAAGCTGATTATAATAACGATGGGTTTCTCGATGTATTCATAATCAGAGGTGCTTGGCGAAGAGATGTATCTCTTGGTATCTATCCTAACTCACTATTACGTAATAATGGAGATGGTACATTCACAGATGTAACAATCGAATCTGGACTATATCACATTGGGGCATCTCAAGCAGCTACATGGGTGGACGTTAACAATGACGGCTTCATTGATCTTTTCGTAGCCAATGAATCCATACCCAACAAGCCTAATGAATGGAAAAGGTGTAATTTATATATTAACAATTCTAATGGTCAATTTACTGATTATGCTCCAAATCTAGGTGTAGATTACATTGGGTACCTCAAAGGAGTTACAGCATCTGATTATGACAATGATGGAGACATGGATATATACATTACCAATCTTATCGGAGACAACTTTTTTGCACATAACTTACTAAAAGAAACAGGTACACTTGCATTTGAAGAAAGGGCCAAAACAACAAAAACTAATGAGCCTGAAAAAGCATTTCCTTGTTGGTTCTTTGATTATAACAATGATGGATACGATGACTTATTTGTCTCTGCATATGACGATTTTATAGGAGTAGGTCAAACTGCTGCAGTTGCAAAAAGTTATATGGGAATCCCTTTCGATTCAGAAATACCTCGTCTTTACCTTAATAATCGAGATAACACATTTAGTAACAAGACGATCGAAGCCAAATTAAATCTACCCCTACATACAATGGGCTGTAATTATGGGGACCTCAATAACGATGGTTATGATGATTTTTATTTAGGCACGGGAGCACCTGATTTCAGAACAGTGGTACCCAATAGGTTATTTATTAATAATAATGGGAACAATTTTGAAGATGCCACTTTCGATGCCAATGTAGGATCTATTCAAAAAGGACACGGTGTATCTTTAGTGGATGTAGATCGCGATGGAGATCTTGACATCTACACAGTTCTTGGTGGCGCGTATTCAGGTGATTTCTTTCATAACGCCTTGTATCTCAATCCAGGAAACAAGAATAGCTGGATTAAGATTAAATTAGTAGGAACTACAACTAACAAATCGGCCATAGGTTCGAAAGTAAGAATCAAATATTTGACTAAATACGGAAGTCAACATACCGTTTACAAAACTGTTGGAAGCGGTTCAAGCTTTGGAGCAAATGAACTCCAAATATCAGCAGGACTAAATGATGCAACTGAGGTATTATCTATTGAAGTAAGGTGGGCCAATGGCAACACAGAATACATCAATTATGGCTCTGTACCCATAAAAAAATTAATAGTGATAACAGAAGGAGATAAAAGCCCTGAGGTAAAATCAGTAGCGCCACAAACATTGATAGAATCGGGTCATCATCATTAGATAATATACATATAAACCTATAATCCCTACCATTCTATAAACATCATAATTAGTCAAGTCCTAATCAATAAATTGATACTTTCTAAGAACAAAATATACTAACTTTGTTGTAGACTCTCAATCACAACAAATGACACATACGTATACAATCGGAGGAATGACTTGCGGAAATTGTAAAGCAAGTGTGACAGAAGCTTTGGCTTCTATAGATGGAGTAGAAGAAGTAATTATTGATCTAGAGCTAAAGCAGGCCGCTATAACAATGAAATATCATGTATCTGATTCTATTTTTCGAGATAGTTTGCCAGCAAAGTATAGTTTCAAAGCAAAAGATGTAGACATGCCTACTTCTGATTTTGAGGATGTGGTAGAGAAGTCCAAACTGCAACAACTCAAACCATTATTAATTATCATTGGATATATATCTGCAGCAAGCATACTTCTGCATTACAAAACATTCAATGTGCAAGAGATGATCATAGATTTCATGGGGCTATTCTTCATTGTATTCAGCTTTTTTAAAATGTTAGATGTCCAAGGTTTTGCTACTTCATTTTCGATGTATGATCCAGTGGCGAAGTCACTACCCTTCTATGGTAAGATATATCCATTTATAGAGACCGTACTAGGAGTGATGCTACTCATGAGATACAATGTTCATATTGCATTAATCATTACAATATTGATCTTAGGCATGACTACTTATGGCGTCACAAAGACTCTGTTAGTCAAACAATCTATCAAATGTGCTTGTCTTGGTACTGCGCTAGATTTACCAATGACAGAAGCCACATTTATTGAGAATACACTTATGATCTTAATGTCAGCAGTGATGCTTTTTATAATGTAAAATCCCATTAATTGCTGAAAAATTGAAATTACTGTCTTTTTTAGGATCAATTATCACATATAAGGGCATTGATATCAAAATTTAGCAAAATTTTACTCTACAATATTACTATATTTAGATTTTACTCTACCTCATTGTTATATTCAATAGTCCAATCACGGACAAAAAAATCTAAAGACAAAACCATGAAGTCAGCTTTACACTGTTTGATTTTACTCTTTGTAGCAATCTCTCTTAACGCGCAAAGTTCGGTCAACATACAAATCAATCATTTGCTCGATGGTGTGCAATATGAAAACGAAGTAAATACAGTTAATGATCTAGGAAATGATTTCATGATTGATAGGTTACAATACTATATATCAGGATTTAGTATTAAACACGATGGTGGGCAAGTGACAGAAGTAAAAGATTTATATGTTTTGGTTAGTTTACTTAATGACTCAGAATCTACAATGATTGATCTTGGAGAATTAACTTTCACTACATTAGAATCTGTTAATTTCAACTTAGGAGTGGATCAAGAAGCTAATCATTCAGATCCTTCACTCTATAATCCTACACATGCACTTTACCCTCAGTCACCTTCTATGCATTGGGGATGGACTGCAGGATATCGATTTATTGCACTTGAAGGAAAAAGTGGGCCAAACATCAATCAAAATCTAGAATTACACTGTGTAGGAGATCAATTTTATCAACAGTTGGAATTTGACGTCAATATGAGTGGAGAAGACAGTTATCTTGTTGAGTTAGATGCAGAGTATACTAACTTACTTTCTGGCATTGATATTTCTAGCGGTTTAATAGTACATGGTAATGGGAATCCTATTCCTACTTTATCTAATAATATAATAGACAAGTTATTCTCATTATCTGTATCCACTAATACCTCGGACAGCGATTTAGTTACTTCGTTTGATGTGTATCCTAATCCTGTGACAAACGGACAGCTGACCATAAATTTAGATCTAGCTACAACTAACAATACAATCAGAATCCAAGACGCTTTGGGAAGAGTCGTTCATTCACAATCTCAAAGTAATCTTAACACTGTAAACCTTCATAACTCAGGCATATATTTCGTATCTGTTTCAGATGCTAGAGGGACTGTATTGGCAACGAGAAAATTAATCGTACAATAGTAATTGATAAGAAACATTAGCTATATCGTACTCTTATGCTTACTATCTAGCTCTTGTGCTAAGGAAACAAATGAGAGTGAAGTAGAACGTCTGCAAATAATGGAAGTGCCTCCAGGTTTTCCTGAGGTAGATCATTCTGTAGGCAATGAGTTTACTATTGAGAGATGGGACCTAGGTAAAAAGCTTTTTTATGATCCTATCTTATCCAAAGACGGTTCTATTAGTTGTGCTTCATGTCATGATCCTAAGCTATCGTTTTCTGACAATAAAGATTTTAGTCTTGGCGTCAATGAATTACTAGGAACTAGAAATGCCCCTAGCCTGGCAAATGTAGCATATCATCCTTACTATACCAGAGAAGGTGGCGTACCGACATTAGAGCAGCAGATACTGGTACCGATACAAGAGCATAACGAGTTTAACAATAATATCATACTGATAGCTGACACTCTACTTACTATTAATGAATATGTAGAAATGTCGATAAAAGCATATAATCAAGAACCCAATGCATTTGTTATTACAAGAGCATTATCACAATTTGAACGTAGCATGATTAGTGGTCAAAGTGCCTATGATCTAGAGTATCATTATGCTATAGAAAATAGTATGTCAGATGCTGCTTTGAGAGGTAAACAATTATTTGAAAGTAATAGACTGGCCTGTTCATTATGTCACGGTGGATTTAACTTTACTAATTACGCTTTTGAAAACAATGGACTCTACTTGGATTATGCTGATGAAGGTAGAGCAAGGCTAACTCAGAATCCTAATGATATAGCTTTATTCAAAGTTCCTTCGCTACGAAATATAGCATTGACTGGACCTTATATGCATGATGGATCGATAGAAACATTATCTGAAGTAATAGAACATTATAGTAGTGGAGGAAAGGCTCATGTTCATAAAAGCGATTTGATACAACCGCTGAACCTTACAAGTATTGAAAAATCAGATCTGATTACATTTTTAGAATCCTTAACTGATCAATATTTCATAACAAATAATAATCTATCGGATGATTAAATATAACTACTTACTCATATTGATAGTGATGCTTGGAATAACATTCTCTTGTGGCGATGATTCAATAACAAATCCTCCCGAAGAGATCGAACAGGATATTACAAAATATGAACTTCTGTATGGTGCGTTACCAGATCCAAATTTACCTGAGGACAACGAGCTGACAGAGCAAGGAGTAGCACTAGGACGAATGCTTTTTTATGAAAATATGCTTTCTAGAGATGGTTCTCAAAATTGTGCAAGTTGTCATAGACAGGAACATGCATTTAGTGATACGACAAGGTTTTCATTGGGCGTAGAAATGTTACCGGGGAAAAGACAAGCGATGTCTGTATTTAACATGGCAT
>TARA_B110000037_G_scaffold19287_1_pt1 | contig 11282 bp, 10 predicted proteins | sample TARA_B110000037 | Tara Oceans TARA_B110000037 (sample SAMEA4397196) | marine metagenome | biome: Polar Biome; feature: [MIX] marine epipelagic wind mixed layer (ENVO:01000061); material: water (ENVO:00002006), including particulate matter (ENVO:01000060) such as... | depth 10-100 m
GGCATTAAAAAGCTAAAAAAATTAAATCTTACCTATTACTGCGAGTGCTCAAGAAAAGAAATTTTACTAAATGCCCCAATAAATAGAAGTTTTTCAGTTTATAAAAATACATGTAGCTTAAAAAAAATTGCAATCAGTAAAGGTAATTCTATTAGGTTAAAGACTAATTCAAAAAATATTGATTTTAAGGATGCAATTCAAGGTAATGAATCAATCAACCTAGAATTATTAATGGGTGACTTTATTATTAAACGGTCTGATAATATATTTTCTTATCATCTTACAACTGCAATTGACGACAATCTTCAATCAATAACCAATATAGTCAGAGGAGCAGACTTATTAAAGTCTACGCCTCAACAAATATATATAAGATCTCTTTTAAAACTTAAGCCAATAAATTATTCACACATTCCAGTTGCATCTGTAAACGGGCAAAAACTTAGTAAAAGCATGGGTGATATGCTAGACATTAAAAACCCATCTAAAACTTTAATTAAATCACTTAAATTTCTTAACCAAAATATAACTAAAGCTCATGAGCAAGGTTCTCCAAATGAAATAATTCAATGGGCTATAAAGAATTGGAAGAAAAAAAATATAGAGAAAAAAACTGCTATTGAATTAGGATTGATTTAAAAATTTACTTACCTTCATTTTGGCGATAAAATTCATACATAAAAACACTAGCTGCGACAGCTGCATTAACAGACTCCACATCACTCTGCATAGGTAAAGATAAGATGCCATCTGTTTTCTCTAATAGAGGTGCGTCAATACCAGAGCCCTCACTTCCAATCAGAATAGCAATATTCTTATTCAACGATGTATTATAGATTGATTGTCCTCCCATTGTGAAAGCAAAGACTTCTCCATCAAAATTATCAATCCATACAGATAAGTCTTGTTCAGTGAGGTAACTTAAACCAAACTGAAAACCTTGACTAGCTCTCAACGTTTTTGGTGCCCATATATCAGCACACCCTGGCGATAAGACAACAGATTTAATACCAGAAGCAGAGGCAGTTCTTAGGATTGTCCCTAAATTACCTGGGTCTTGGATTCTATAAAGCAAAAGTGTTAAAGGACTAGCTACTAAAATATTTTTTGGTATTTCAACTAGACCAAGAATTCCGCTACTAGTTTTTAACTCTGATAACTTAAGAAATAAATCATGACTGAGTGATAAGCATTTAATTTTTTCATTATTTTGAATTAAATTAATAACTTCAGGAGAATTCATACTTTCATCTTTAATCAATGCTAAAGGTTGACTATATTTTTGAAAGGCTTTAATTAAGTGAGCACCATCTAAGAGTGTTTGCCCTAGTCGTAATCTAAATTTTTTATTTGCTGAAATTTTTTTTAAAGTCTTATAAAAAGAATTATCTTTTGAATTTATATTAAGCATAATTAAGATTATATTTTAGTAAACTATTAATCTACTATTAAAGCATTCATTGGTGAAACCTTAAACCCATTTTTTTTTAATTGATTAAGTAATCCACTTTTTCCACCTAAATGAGAAGCCCCAACTGCGATAAATAATTTATTATCTTTAGAGTATTCAATAATTTTTGTTACAAAAAAATTGTTCCTATTAATTAAAAACTTTGTTTTAAATTTTCCCCATAATTCATTTGGAACTAATAGTTTTGTAACCTTTAAATCAGCTTCTAAAATTTTTTTTGGACTTGAAGAGAGATAAGCTGATATCAATAACTCATAATTATTAATCCTATTTTTTTCACTTAAAGCTAAAACATTTTTTAAAATACTCATCTGTTGCTTAATAGTAAAGCTATCCAAAGTATTAAAATGTTGCTTGATGGATTCAATACCTTTTGTTTGCTTTAAAAAATCTCTTGCTTGTGTTTTAAGTAAATTATCTTGATTAAATGGAGTTATCGGTCTTGGAGAGTTTAAAATGACCGCTAGCAACCAAGGCTTCATCTTAAAAGCCAAATATTCTGGAATTGTATGATACTCAGCCAATAATTTAATTTTATCAAGTTCAATTTCAGTTAAATAATCAGGGTATACCTCCTGCTCTAATTGAAGAACTGATGGATTAGTTACCTCATCCACTTCCGATAAAAAAATATCAACCTCCTTGATTGCATTCATAACTGATGGATCAAAATTAGAAACACGATTATCGTCAGTGTGAATTGTGCCAAAGATATAATGTTTTTTCCCTTGCTGATCTTCAAGTTGCCAAAAAAGAGAATTACCCTCAGCAGCCAAGACTATGGATGTGAAAAAAAATACTAAAAAAACAGTAGGGAAGAATATATAATATCTCATAGGCTTTAAGTATATTGTAAATATTAAAAAATAGTGAATCTTAAAAATGAACCTAAAAGATAAGGCAGCATTAAAAAAAATACAGTTTTATAAAACTTCTAGTTATTCTTGTGGTTATATTCAAAATCGAGAAGCGCAATCAATTGTTGCCACTCCATACAATTATGTAAACAACGAAACATACAACAATTTAATTAAAAAAGGCTTTAGGCGAAGCGGTCAATACGTTTATAAGCCAAACTGTAATGGATGTTCAGCATGCACGCCAATTCGAATTTGTGCTGAAAGTTTTTTTCTAAGTAAAAATCAAAAGAGAGTTTATAAAAAAATGTTATCCCTTAGTTTTAAGATTCTACCTCTAAAATTTAATAAGGATCACTACAATCTTTATGTAGAATACCAAAATAATCGTCATCGCCTTCAAGATGGCTCAGATACTGATGAAGATGACTACAATGATTTTCTTATAAAGAGTAATGTAAACTCAAAGATAATAGAATTTAGATTTGAGGGTAAATTAAAAATAGTTACCATAGTTGACTTTTTTGATGATGGGATTTCAGCTGTTTACACATTTTTTGACACAAATAATAAAAGAAAAAGTTATGGAACATATTCAATTATATGGCTCCTTGAACACTGTAAAAATGAGAAATTAAAATATCTTTACTTAGGTTACTGGATTGATGAATGCTCAAAAATGAAATATAAAACTAATTTTATGCCTTATGAGCTCCTCATTAATAATTCATGGCAAGAAGCAAGCTCATGATGCACATGATACAATTTACAAAAAATAATAAGTATTCTACTAATGAAAAAATTACTAATTTTTGGAGTTGGCCTTATAGGAGGTTCAGTTGCCCTAAAAGCAAGAGAGCAGAAGCTTTTTGAGGAAATTGTTGGTGTAGCTAGAGATGGTGGAACTAATCTTAATTATTTAGTAGAAAGAAATGTCCTTGATTATATTTCATCAAATACCTCCGAGGATATTTCAACAGCTGACATGATACTAATTGCAACCCCTGTAGCACAAATTGGATCTATTCTGAAAAATATTTACCCAAACTTGACTGAGAACACAATTATTACAGATGTGGGTAGTACGAAATTAAATGTTTTGAAAGATGCTAAATTAAACCTAAAGGAGAAATATAATCAATTTATTGGATCTCACCCAATCGCAGGGTCAGAAAAAAATGGTGCAAAAGCTGCTCAATTAAATTTATTTAAAAATAAAAAAATTGTCATCACCGAGGATAGCTTATCAAGAACTGACTCTCTGAAAAAACTTACCACGTTCTGGGAATCATTAGGAGGTATTATCTCAAAAATGACAGCAGAAGAACATGACCAAATTTTTTCTACAGTCAGCCATCTACCTCACCTACTTGCTTATAATCTTGTTAATTTAATAAATAACAAAAAAAATAAAGAAGTTTTGTTAAATTTTGCTGCTAGTGGCTTTAGAGATTTTTCAAGAATTGCTGCTAGCTCCCCTGAAATGTGGCGCGATATATGTTTAGCTAATAAAGAATCTATTCTAAATGACTTAAGCCTATTTCAAAATGAGATCAATGAACTTAAAACTATTCTAGAATTGAATGATCTGGATAAGTTAGATAAATATTTAAAAAATGCTAGTACAACAAGAAAGAATTGGTCAGAGAAGTAATCTAACTGATGGATAAAAAAACTCTAAAAAAGGCAAGTTTTGTTGAAGGCTCAATAAATCTTCCTGGCTCAAAAAGCATTACTAATAGATTATTATTAATGGCTGCTTTATCAAAGGGTACTACTTTAGTAAAAGATTACCTTGACTCTGATGATACCCAGCAAATGTTGAACGCCCTTAAACTTCTTGGTGTTAGTTATAAAAAAGTTGATAAAGATATTAAAGTGATTGGTATTTCGCATAAATTTCCTAAAAAAAATGTAGATTTATTTTTAGGTAATGCTGGTACTGCATTCAGGCCTCTTGTTGCCGTATTAGCCATCTTGGGTGGATCATATGAACTCAAAGGCATACCAAGAATGCATGAAAGACCCATCAAAGATTTAGTCGACGCACTTCTTTCGATTGGAGCAGACATTAAATACTTAGATCAATTTGGCTACCCTCCCCTTAAAATCAGTGAAAGTACAATTTCTATTAATGACACTATTTATATAAATGGAGATATTTCAAGTCAGTATGTAACTGCCTTACTAATTGCAGCGCCCTTAGCAAATGAAAATTTAGAAATACAGGTAAATTATGGGCTTGTTTCTGAACCATACATCGATATAACTCTAAAATTATTAGAAAAATTTGGTATTTATTATGATAAATTCGTCAAACATATAAATCGTAGTGATGAACGTAGTAGAATTTTTGAACTTAAAACTCCTGCAGTCTTTAAAAGCCCTAAAGAAATTTTTGTTGAGGGGGACGCTTCTTCTGCATCTTATTTTTTTGCCGCTGGGGCAATAAGTGGTTCAATAGAAGTTATGGGTATTAATAAATCAAGTATCCAAGGTGACTTAAAGTTCTTAGATGTTTTATCTTTAATGGGAGCTAATGTCGAGTACCTTGATAAATCTATTAAAGTATCAAGCAATCAATCACTTAAGGGTATGACTATTGATTGTAAAGAAATACCGGATGCGGCGATGACACTTGCGATTCTAGCGATGTTTTCGAGTGGAACAACAACTTTAACTAATATTAAAAGTTGGCGCGTTAAAGAGACAGACAGAATAAAAGCAATGGAGAATGAACTAAGTAAACTTGGTGCCAGTGTATCAAGCACTGATAGTTCAATTACAATAAAACCTCCTAAAGAAATAATCAATGGTGTTGAAATAGATACCTATGATGATCACAGAATAGCAATGTGCTTTTCTCTTATAAGTTTAGCTAATAAAGAAATAACAATTCTTGATCCAAAGTGCGTTAATAAAACATACCCTGAATTTTTTAAAGACTTTGAAAGTGTCATCAATTAAAAAAAATAAAAAAGCATTCGTAGTTGCAATTGACGGGCCAGCTGGATCAGGAAAAGGTACAGTTGCAAAGTTGATTAGTGAAAAATTAGGGTTTCATTATCTTGACTCTGGAGCTGTATATCGATTAATTGCTTATGCTGCACTAATAAATAATATTCCGCCTGAAGATGAAATTAATCTTAAGCAGATTTCAAAAAAAAATCAGATTAAATTTATAAAAGATAAAGCTTTTTTAAATAATAATGATGTAACAGACAAAATTAGAACAGAAGAAATAAGTATATTCGCCTCTAAAATTGCTATTCATTCTTCACTAAGGGCTTCAGTCTTAGAATTTCAAAAAAGTTTCTTTAGGCACCCTGGGCTTGTAGCGGAAGGAAGGGATATGAGTTCGGTAGTTTTCCCTGAAGCGAAAATAAAAATATTCTTAAATGCGAGTGTTGAAGAAAGGGCTAGCAGAAGATTTAAACAGTTGATATTAAAGGAAAAGGGTGTTAATCTCGCACACATTACCGAACAAATAAAGTTAAGAGATAGTAGAGATAGAGGTAGACCTATTTCACCACTTGTTATTTCGGATAATGCTTATGTTTTAGAAACAGATAAGCTTAGTATAAAGGAAACGGTTGAGAAAATTCTGCATATTATAAAGAATAAATTAGGTTCTGATTGACTCCAGTCATCAGTTTATATAAACAAACCCATCGCTAGTTGGGATTAATGATTAAGGCATAAAAATCAATGGCAACAACAGAAAAAACAAATTTAGTAACAGAAAGCTTCGAGGCACTTTTTGAAGAAAGTATGGCTCAAAAAGAAATGAGACAAGGTGAAATTATTAGTGCTGAGGTTATATCAGTAGAAAATGACTTTGTAATTGTGAATGCTGGCCTTAAGTCTGAAAGCATAATAAAAACGGAAGAATTTCTTGATGCTAAAGGTGATATAGAAGTTAGCCTAGGCGATCATGTAAAAGTTGCTATTGAAAAAATTGAAGATGGTTACGGCTCAACACTCTTATCAAGAGTTAAAGCTAAACAAATGCAAGCATGGACTGATCTTGAAGAAGCGATGGAAGATGGTTCTATAGTAAAAGGCTATATTAGTAGTCGCGTGAAAGGTGGATTAAGGGTAACTGTTAATGGAATCATGGCATTTTTGCCTGGCTCATTAGTTGATATTAGGCCGGTTAAGGATACAGCTCCATTTGAAAATAAAGAATGTGAACTAAAAATAATTAAAATTGATAAAAAAAGAAATAATGTTGTAGTTTCTAGAAAAGCTGTTTTAGAAGAGCAGCAAGGTACTGATCGTGGAGCAGTTCTTGAAACATTAACAGAAGGTTCGGTTGTTAAAGGTATTATAAAAAACATAACAGACTATGGTGCATTTGTAGACTTAGGAGGCATTGACGGGTTGCTTCACATTACTGATTTAGCATGGAAAAGAATTAAACATCCATCAGAACTTCTAAGTGTTGGTGATGAAATTGAATCAAGGGTCCTTAAGTTTGATCAAGAAAAAAATAGAGTCTCACTTGGGCTTAAGCAACTTGATGAGGATCCGTGGGTCGGTTTAGTTAGAAGGTATCCGGCTAAAACAAGAGTTTTTGGTAAAGTTTCGAATCTTACTGATTATGGAGCTTTCATTGAAATTGAAAGTGGAATTGAGGGACTTGTTCATGTTTCAGAAATGGATTGGACAAATAAAAATATTCATCCAAGCAAGGCTGTTCAATTAGGTGATGAAGTTGAGGTAATGATTTTAGAGGTTGATGAAGATAGAAGAAGACTTTCCCTTGGAATGAAACAATGTATAGAAAATCCGTGGAATGAATTTTCTGATAACAATAAAGAAGGTAGTAAAATAAAAGGTAATATTAAGTCAATAACTGATTTCGGTATTTTTATTGGCCTAGAAGGTGGAATTGATGGTTTAATCCATTTGTCTGACATATCATGGACAGATAGTGGAGATGAAGCTGTAAAAAATTACAAAAAGGGTGATGAAGTCGAATCACTCATTATTTCTATAGATGTTAGCAAAGAAAGAATATCTCTTGGCATAAAGCAACTTACCGACGACCCAAATCCAAAAGAAAAAGATTTAATAGTCAAAGAAAGTAAAAGTGAAGCTGAGCCAAAAAAAGAAGCAAAAAGTAAAGATAAAAAAACTGACGCTCCTGAGAATGCTGGTACTACTAGCTTAGGAGCCCTCTTGCAAGCTAAACTTGATGATCAAAAAAAATGACTAAATCTAAATTAATTAATCTTTTAGCAGCTCGCTTTTCACAGCTAGTTCATAAAGATGCTGAAATGTCTGTAAAAGCTATAATTGATTTAATGAGTAAGTCATTATCGAATGGTGATAGGATAGAAATAAGAGGATTTGGAAGTTTTAGCCTGAACTTTCGTCCACCTCGTGTTGGAAGAAACCCTAAGACTGGAGATAAGGTGAATGTTCCAGCAAAGAATGTACCACACTTTAAAGCAGGCAAAGAACTTAGGGCTAGGGTTGATAAATAATATACATATATTCTATAAAAGGCATATTCTTATAAATAGGAATATGCCTTTTTTTATTAAAAAAAATTATGGTTGAATTTGAATTTTGGTGGTTATTAGTAGTACCTTTTTTCTTTCTTGTTGGATGGATTGCTGCAAGAATAGATATCAGGCAAATCATATCTGAAAGCACAGACCTACCTACTGCTTACTTCAAAGGGCTTAACCTAATAATTGATAATGAATATGAAAAAGCAGTAGAGTGTTTCGAACAAGCAGTTAAAATTAAAAAGGATTCAATAGAGTTACACTTCGTTCTAGGTTCATTACTAAGAAAAACTGGCCAAATTGATAAAGCAATTAATTTACATATTGGTCTTATACAAAAAAGAGAGTTAACTAAACTACAAACAGAATCTGTCAATGCTGAACTTGCACAAGACTATTTTAAGGCTGGATTATACGGTAGATCTGAAGAAATACTTTTAACTCTTAAGAGTGAAAGATACTACCAATTTGCTCTTAATACGTTAATAGAAATATATGTAAGAGAGCGGGAGTGGAATAAAGCCATCAATACAGCCTCAGAGTTAGAAAAAAACTCTGGGGTTTCTTTTAGAGTCGCGATTAGTCATTATCACTGTGAAGTAGCGACCTCTTATGTTATGAATAAAAAGTATGAGCAAGCAAAAAAATCATTACAAAAAGCATTAGAAGAATCAAAAAACTGTGTGAGAGCAAATATCCTTTTAGGTGATATTGCTTTAGAAGAAAAACTAAATAGTGAAGCAATAGTTTATTGGAAAAAGATTGAATTTCAGCAACCAGAGTATTTAGGTCTAGTTGGGTTAAAACTAATGAATACTTATCAGTTGGAGGGAGAAACGAATGATGGTTTATCTGTTTTAGCCAGATATTATGATCTCTATAAATTAAAAACACTGCTAAATACACTTTATTCATCTGTACTTAAAAACGAAGGAGTGAATCAAGCTAGAGACATAGCACGTAACGAATTAATACAAAGACCTAGTTTACAAGCACTTGATCAATTATTTCAAGCACATGCGATTGATAAAAAAAATGAAATCGAAAATGTGGAACTTATCCAGCAAACAATAAAAAATTCGATTGGTGATAGGAGGTTTTACGCTTGCAAAGAATGTGGGTTTAAAGCAAAACAATTTCATTGGCAATGCCCAGCATGTAATGCTTGGGAATCACTTCCATCTGAGCCAATTGATATAATCCTTGAGAATTAAGTAATAATGAGAAAAAAAATAGAAATTTATGTGGGTATTGATACTGGCTCTGAAGAAGAAGCAAAGTTATTAATTAAGAAATTTAAACCTAACTTATGTGGAATTAAAATTGGAAAAGAATTATTTACAATAGGCGGGCCACAAATTGTAAGATGGGTGCAAGACCTAGGATTTAAAGTATTCTTAGATTTAAAGTTCCATGACATACCAAATACTGTAAATAGAGCTTGTTATGCTGCTGCTGAACTTGGTGTATCCATTTTAAATGTACACGCATTAGGTGGAATAGAAATGATGAAAGCTGCTAAAGAAGGAGTGAACTCATCTAAAAGTAACACTAAAATAATTGCCGTTACAATACTTACAAGTCATAATCAAAAAAATTTACATGAGATTGGAATCACCCAGTCGGTAGAAGAACAGATCTCAAAATTGTCGATAAACGCAGCTAAATCTGGTCTTGATGGAATAGTCTGCTCTGCAATTGACATAAAAAGTATGAGACATTTACTTCCAGAGAATTTCTTATTTGTTACTCCTGGAATACGTTTGGAAAAAATCGCGACTGACGATCAAAAAAGAATATCCTCACCACAAAGTGCTATTGAATCTGGATCAGATATTTTGATAATTGGTCGACCAATAACATCTTCAAAAAATCCAGAAGAAAGATTACATGACATTATAGAAGGTATTAACAACTAATTATTTAAATTAACAGAAACCATAGAATCTACATCGTCCTTCTCAAGTCGTTTCAACAAATGCTTATAGTTATTAATACCTAAAACATCTTGATGAGCCCTTCTAAAAGAAATGTAAGCTTCTTCCTCAAAAAAACTTGAAATATTTGAGCTTAACTCAGGAACTATTGGAGTTAAATATATACTTAAAGCTCTAAAAGACTTAATACATAATGAGCAGACTTGATGTAAATCAGAGTTTATTACGTTTTGATTATCTTCTTTGGCCATAATCCATGGAGCTTTGTGATTAATAAACTCATTTAGTTCTTCGATATGTGACATCACATACCTAATGAGCTTACTAAATTGTCTTTTCTCATAAAACTCAATAATTTTACTTTCTGATTGAAGAATTTTATCAAGTATATCAATACCATTTTCTTTACTTATAATGGATTTATCGGTCAATTTATTTTCAAAGTACTTAGATAAAAAACCTGAAGTTCTACTAGGAATGTTAATAAACTTACCAACAAGATCACTGTTAACTTTACTGATAAAGTCATCAAGATTTAAATCAATATCTTCCATAGATTCACTTAACTTTGAAGCATAATAATATCTCAAGTAATCTGTATTTTTAATCTCATCAAGATAACTTCTAGCAGTAATAAATGTCCCTCTTGATTTAGACATTTTTTCTCCATTTACAGTTAAAAATCCGTGAGCAAATATTTTTGATGGTTTTCTATAATTGGAATACTCTAAAATGGCTGGCCAAAACAATGCATGGAAATATAAAATATCTTTTCCGATAAAATGAATCAACTCAACCTCACTATCCTTACCCCAAAACTTTACAAAAGATAATGCATTATCATCTGCAAATTTTTTAAAGCTTGCCATGTATCCGATTGGTGCATCAAGCCATACATAAAAAAACTTTCCAGGAGCATCGGGTATCTCAAAACCAAAATATGGAGCGTCTCTTGATATATCCCAATCTTCCAGGCCTGATTTAAACCATTCTTTTAGTTTATTACTAGCCTCTAACTGAAGGACGCCTGAAGTAGTCCATTTTTCCAAAAAGTCACTACATTCAGAAAGTTTAAAAAAATAATGATCAGTTTCTTTTCTCTCAGGTTTAGTACGACTTAGTGCAGATATAGGATTTTTTAAATCAGTTGGATTATAAATTGCTCCACATTTTTCACACCCGTCTCCGTACTGTTCTTTTGCTTCACACTTGGGGCAGTCACCTATAATAAAACGATCTGGAAGAAACATTTTCTTTTCTGTGTCATAAAACTGCTCAATTTCTTTTTTTAATATCTTATTATTACCTACCAAAGATTTATAAATAATTTCAGAAAGATTTTTATTTTCATTAGAGTGAGTGGAATGAAATTGATCAAATGAAACATTGAAATCTAAAAAATCCTTTGAGTGTTCCTTATGAACATTTTTAACTAGTTGTTCAGGAGAAATATTCTCTTTTTCAGCTCTGAGCATCACAGGGGTACCATGTGTGTCAT
>TARA_B110000037_G_scaffold22106_1_pt1 | contig 11280 bp, 9 predicted proteins | sample TARA_B110000037 | Tara Oceans TARA_B110000037 (sample SAMEA4397196) | marine metagenome | biome: Polar Biome; feature: [MIX] marine epipelagic wind mixed layer (ENVO:01000061); material: water (ENVO:00002006), including particulate matter (ENVO:01000060) such as... | depth 10-100 m
AATTTGCGGCTCTTTTTTGTTATAATCACTAATAATATTCATGTTTATTTCAAAGTTTAAACTTTGAAATAAACCATCTTTTTGCAGTATTATTTGGACAACTCTTTGAAACAGAAACTTAACAAACCTGTCTTATCCATCAATTTAAGACAAAGGCCGGTTTACATTGTTGCCGCTCTCAAAATTACTTGGTGCGCCTAAAATGAATGCTAATGTTATTAACGAATCCTGCAAAGGAGAGCGTGAGTTTTTTCATAAACCTTTAACTCACCCTAAGAATACTCAAACTTGGCTTTTTGGAAATATGTAAAGCATTGAAATAACCAAACAAGGTAATCATTAAGATAACCAAGCTGCTAATAGATAGTAATGGCAAAAAGGCAATTGTAAAATGAATTTTTAAAGCAAAAACGGATATTGCCCAAGCACAACCAACCGAAATAATTGCTCCCGCCAACACAGCAAAGAGGCCAATTAAAAAATATTCTACCGTATTAATTACTACGATTTTGGATCTTACAGCACCCAAAGTTTTTAATAAAACTCCTTCATTCACCCTTTCGTATTTGGTGTTATTAATTGCACTAATCAACACCAAAAATCCAGTAATTAAGCACAGCATTGCCAAAAAGCTTATCACAAAAGATATTTTACCTAAAACATCGTTGGCGGTTTTTAATACTTGATCTAAATCAATAACAGAAATATTAGGAAACTGATTTACCATTTGATTTTGAAAAACAGCAGACTCCTCTCTAGAGTTTACTCTTGAAATAAGGACATAATTTTGTGGTGCGGATTCCAAAACTCCATTCGGAAACAAAACGGTAAAGTTTGTTTGAATTTTGGTGTAATCTACTTCCCTAATTGAAGCAAGAGTGCAGTTCAATAAAGATCCTGAAACATTAAATGAAAAAACATCTCCAATTTCGACTTTCATATTTTTAGCTTGGTTTTCAGAAAGCGAAACAGGAATAATAGCTGTAATTGAAGAAACCTCTCCGACCCATATTCCGTCAATTATTTTTTCTGACTTGATGAGGGTGTCACGGTACGTAACGCGATATTCTCTATCTACTACATGGCTCGGTATATTTAATGTAGAATCTTGTTTTATTTCAAACCCTGACTGTCCTTTTAAACTATGCAATCGCATAGCTACAATTGGCACCTGCTGCAAAACCGGATACCCTTTTTCTTTTACAAAAACTTGTACTGCATTGATTTGCTCTGGCTGAATATCAAAAAGTATGGTATTGGGTTGTTCGTTGTTTTGAGTAAAACTTAACTGATTTAAAATGTTGCTTTCAATTAAGAATATCATGTTTATGAGCACCACTCCCAAACCAGTTACCGTAATTAAAATAGTGCTAAAATTATTCGGTCTGTATAAATTGGCAATCCCTTGACGGATGGTAAAACTAGAAAACCGCTTAACAATGTTTTTTGCAAATGCTCTTAACAAAGAGGACACACCCCATAAAAGAGTAATGGCAAGAATTAAGCCTCCTATGAATAGGACTGAAGCCATCAAACTATCTGTTTGCCAAAAGGCAAAGCCTCCTAAAAACAACAAAATTAATATCCCAACTATAAAAACGGAGTTTTCAATCTTCTTGGAAGGGTCATCTAAAAAGCTGTTCAATGTAACCATTGGAGAAGTATTTCTAACTTGAAGCAATGGAATTAATGCAAACAAAATTGAAATGGATAAACCAATAAATACTCCAGTGATAATGGCAAAAGGTTGAAAAGTAAAATCAACCGAAACAGGTAAAAAATCTTGTAGCAAACTCGGCAAAAAGTATTGAAATAAAGCGCCTATTAATGCTCCTATAAAACTCCCAATAATTGAAATAAAAATTATTTGAACCAAGAAAACAGTAAAAACTTCATTTCTACTTGCGCCCAAACTTCTGAGCACACCAACTTCTCTTATTTTGCTTCTCACGTAAGTGTAAACAGCGCTTCCAACGCCAATAGCGCCTAAAATGAGGGCGATAAAACCAACTAAATTCATAAAAGAAGTCAAGTTGTCAAATGACCTACCCACACTTTTTTTACGGTCGGCAACGGTTTCTATTCTAAACCCCAAGTCAGTAATTACTTTTTCTTCTGCCTCAATGGTTTTGAGAAGTTTTTCGGTATTGTTTATTTTTAAGTAAGTAATGTTTAATACCCTGCTGCCAGGCTGAATTAAATCTGTTTGCTCAAGTGCATTATAAGGAACATAAACAATTGGCGCAAAAGCGGATCTTATTCCGGCTTGACCAGAAACTTTGGTTATTTGGCCAACCAATTCAAACTTTTTGGTTCCAAGTCTTATGGAATCTCCAATCGAAAGACCAAACTGAAAAAACAAGGTTTGGTCAGCAATAACACCTCCGAGTTTTTGGTAGTTATTTGCCGCATCAGATGGCTCAGTAACAATAGCCCCATAAAAAGGGAAATTGCCTTCAATGGCTTTTACACTTACTAATCTACTTGATGTTCCGTTCTTAAAACCTGCCATTGAAACGAAACTTCTTTCTTTGGCAGAATCTAAGGCCAAGGCATAAAATGGAGCTAAATCTTTCTCGTTGTATTTTGAATATTTTCTAGCTCTAAAATCTGCTCCTAAAAGCTCCTTTGCTTCATTGCTAATTTTCTCATTTAAGCTGTCTTTAAATGAAGAAATAGAAACCAATGCTGCTATTCCGATAATTATAGATGAAGTGAATAAGAACAAACGAGGAAGGCTTTGGCGGCCATCTCGTGTTGCCATGTTAAAAATCCATTTCCAGTTCATTATGAAACTACTTTTAATTGAGAATCTGAAAATATTTCACCTTTCTTAAGCGTGATTATTCTATCTGTTTTTTCGGCCAAACTTAGATCGTGGGTAACCAAAACTAACGTAGTTCCTTCCTTCTGGTTTAATTCAAAAAGCAAGGCCTCTATTTTATCTGAAGTTTCATCATCTAAGTTTCCAGTGGGTTCATCTGCAAACAATATTTCAGGTTTATTTGCGAACGCTCTGGCCAAAGAAACTCTTTGTTGTTCGCCACCAGATAATTGTTTTGGGTAATGCGTTTGCCGATCTCCTAAGCCAACCTTTTCTAAATATTCTGAAGCAATTTTCGAAGCATTTGGTTTTCTGTTTAATTCTAAAGGAACCATTACGTTTTCCATAGCTGTTAAGGTTGGGATCAGCTGAAAGTTTTGAAAAACAAACCCAACATATTTGTTTCTTAAGGAAGCCCGTTGGTCTTCATCTAAACTTTTTAAAGATTGTCCGGCAATTATTACATCACCATGAGTAGAAATATCCAACCCAGCACAGAGTCCAAGAAGTGTGGTTTTCCCGCTTCCTGACGAGCCAACAATTGAAATACTTGTACCCTTTTCAACCGAAAAATTTACGTTTTTTAAAACTTCTAAGCTTTTGCTTCCTGAGGAATAGGTCCTGCCTAAATTTTCAACTTTTATGATTTCTTTCATGATATAGATCTGACAAGATAACTTTACAGGCAGGGTTTTTATTTATTTATCTGTCTTTTCTTTTATGATAGTCGAATTGATACCGTGTTTATTTTTAAATAGTTTTGAGGTCAAAATATATTGAATTGAAAATCCTGCTGCATTTTATATTATTCCTTTCTTTTATTGGTTGTAATTCAGCTACTGAAAAGGAAGACTTAGTTGAAGAACCACAATCAAAAACGGAACTTAATGAAAAACAAAAAATTATCTTTTTTGGCAACAGCATAACCGCTGCATACCAACTAGATCCAAAAGATGCTTTTTCAAATATTATTCAAGCTAAAATAGATAGCCTAAATCTAAATTTTGAATGTATTAATGCTGGCAACAGTGGTGAAACCACAGCAGGTGGTTTAAACCGGTTGGATTGGGTTTTAAAAAACGGCTGTGATGTTTTTGTTTTAGAACTTGGCGCTAACGATGGTTTGCGCGGTTTGCCATTGGAAAATACCGAACAAAACCTAAATGCTATGGTTGATCGGGTTTTTGCGAGTTACCCAGACTGTAAAGTTTTGGTTTGCGGCATGAAAGTTCCGCCTAGTATGGGTGACGCTTACGCTATGCAATATGATGAGATGTTCGCTCGAATTGGCAGCAGAAAAGCCATTGTCTTTTTGCCTTTTATTTTAGAAGGTGTTGCGGGAATTCCTGAATTGAACCTAGCAGATGGAATACATCCTACTGTTGAAGGACATAAGATTTTAGCTGAAACCGTATGGCTTAAATTGAATCCATTGCTTTAATTACCTCAACTCCAACTTGGAAGTACCTGCTAAATAATCATCAACATACACTTCAACAATGTAGCTGCCTAAAGAGAGTAATTCTTCAGGATTTGATTTTTTCCACAACAAACACATATCAAGTTCAGCATTGTCATAAATGATATCATATTTAGAACTGTAAAGTCCTTTTACCCCTTCAAACTCAAATAGGGGTTTCTTGTCTTCGGCTTCAGCTAAAACTTTACCGTTCGGGTCAATAATTCTTAAGTGAATGTCTTTTTTACCTGACCTTGCAATGGCATTGTCATCTAAAGTAAAGCAAACCTGAATTTGCTCAGCCCTCTCAGCTCTTGTGGTCTCACGTGCTTCATTATCACGTTTCATGCGCTGTGCTGCCACTGTTAAGTCAAAAGCCTCAATCTGAGCACCAATTTTAACCTTACCTGCCAACTCATCTTTAACCTTAGATAATTCGGAGTATTGTTTTTCTTTATTTACCAATTTTTGACCTACTCTTTTATTTTCTGCCGTTAACTCAATATTTGCTGTATTTAATGAATCGATGGTTTCAACATATCCTTTCATTATACCGCGTAAACTTTCTGTTTCTTTTCGTAATTTATGTATGGTCCAATTGTTATTTTTAGCTTTCTTAATTAAATCTTCAATCTTTTCTATTTGCTGATTTATTTCACCTTGCAATTCAACATTATCAGTTTCCATTAATTCGTACTGCTTTAACATGTCGTTAAGCTCAGTTTGAACAGCATTTTTCTCATCACCAAGCTGAATGTTCTCAGCAGCCACATTGTTTTTATCACTTTTTTCTTCAGCATATAAGTAAGCAAAAGCGACGGTGGTAAATACAAAGAATGAAATGACAAATAGGTAAATTCTATCTTTTGTAATTCCTTTATTTTCTAAAGTGGTCATGATTTTTTAAATTTGAAACAAATGTAATGGGTTCAACTACTCTTAACGTATGGTGGGAAGATTTTATTTCAGCGTTCTTTCCGAATTGCTGTTCGGCTTGTGATGAAACAATTTATACAAAGGAAGAAGGCTTGTGTTTAACTTGCGCTTCTACGCTGCCCTTCACCAATTTTCATGATGATTTACAAAACCCAGTATACAAATCATTTTGGGGCAGAGTAAAAATTGAAGGCGCTACAGCTTTGTTTTGGTTTAATGGTAAAACTAGAGTTCAAACATTAATTCATAAATTAAAATACAAAAACACGCCAAAAATTGGAATCCTAACTGGTGAAATTCTTGGTTCACAGCTGGTCAATTCTCCAATTTTCTCAACAGCTACTGTAGTTGTTCCAGTTCCTTTACATCCTGCCAAGAAAAGGAAAAGAGGTTACAACCAAGCGGAAATGATTGCAATTGGAATAGCCAACAGTATGGACATTCAGCTCGACTCAAAAAACCTGATTCGAGTTAAAAACACTAATACGCAGACCAAAAAAAGTAGGGAAGAAAGGGTTGAAAATGTTAAGAATGTTTTTCAAGCATTAAATCAAGAACTGTTCATTAATCAACATGTGTTATTGGTAGATGATGTTATGACCACAGGCTCAACATTAGAATCTTGTGTATTGGCATTAGCCAACATCGAAAACATTAAAATATCGGTAGCAACAATTGCATATGCCGAATAAAAAACAAACATGCAAACGGCTACATTTGCAACAATGTCGCACAGCCTAACAATAAATTCAAGTTTATCCAAAATTGAGAAATACCAGTTGGTAATATCTCAAATCCAAAGTTTATTATCAGGCGAAAAAAACCACACTGCCAATGCCGCTAATGTGGCTGCTGTTTTAAAAGAAGTTTTTAATTTTTTCTGGGTTGGGTTTTATCTCTTTGATAAAGAAAATAACAACCTAGTTTTGGGCCCTTTTCAAGGGCCAGTTGCTTGTACCCGGATAAATTACAGCAAAGGGGTTTGCGGAGTTGCATGGCGAGAGCAAAAAACACAGATTGTTCCTGATGTAAGCTTGTTTCCTGGTCATATTGCGTGTAGTGCAAATACCAAATCAGAAATAGTTGTACCCGTTTTTAATGACAACAATCAACTCCTTTTTGTATTGGATGTAGATTCAGATAAATCGAATGATTTCGACACCACCGACGCTGAGTTATTGGAGCAGTTGGTTGAACTTATTAAACTGCAAGTAACTTGACACGCTCATTAGTAGCACTTTTCCTTTTATTCCTTATCACAAGCTGTGCTCAACAGGTTGCTCCTAATGGAGGGCCAAAAGATATTGAAGCTCCTCAAATTGTCGGATCTGAACCTACCAATTTCAGCATCAATCAAAAGCCCGAAAAAATCACGCTAGGTTTTGATGAATTCGTGACACAACGGAATTTAAACTCTGAATTACTCATTTCTCCACCCTTAAAGGAGAGGCCTAAATTTTACTTTAAAGGCAAATCATTTGTTCTTGAAATTGATGAAGAGCTCGAATCAAATACAACTTATACCATCAATTTTGGACAAGGGCTTATTGATTTAAACGAAGGAAACTTACTCGATAGCAACTTAATAGTATTTAGTACAGGTTCTTTTCTTGATTCTGGTTCGATTAGTGGCAAATTGGTAGATGCTCAATCATTAAAACCTTTGAAGGACATATGGGTAATGCTCTACAATAGTTTAGACGATTCCATTTTTTGCAAAGAAAAGCCAAGTTATTATACTCGAACTTCAAAAAATGGGCGCTTTAATATTGATTATTTAAAACCTGGCAAATACCAAGTTTTCGGATTAGAAGATCAAAATTCAAATTACAAATTTGATTTACCCAATGAAAAAATAGCAATGGTTAAAAGACCAATTACCATTGGAATCGATACGGCCGTAACACTAAATTTATTTGAAGAAGACAACCAAAAGCAGTTCTTAAAAAGTATATCAATAGTTAATGAAAACCACTTTAAAGTAATTCTGAATCTTCCGAGCAATAAAGTTACCTTGGATGTAATAGGGAAATTTTACAAAACACCCTGGTTTAAGTCCTATCAAACCACTCCAAACGATACTATAGATTATTTTATTTCTGACCCATTTGGAGTCGATACTTTAGATTTTCTTGTTTTGGATAACGACGAAATTTTAGATACAACCACCGTAATTTTAAGTTTGGATACATTGCATAAACTTAAAACACTTAAAAAAGCACCCAACTCAATTGCCTATTTTAAGGCATTCAATTTGGTGTTTAATTTACCTGTTTTAAACCTTGATACTTCATTCGTTGAATTATGGCAGGACAGCATAATGATAGAGTCCAACATGAGCCTTGGCAGCAAAAATACGGATCAGTTAAAAATCGAAAATTCCTGGGAGCAAGAATCTGAGTATACACTCAAGATATTCCCAAATGCATTAAAAAGTTTTAATAATCTAACCACAGATACGCTAATTCAAAAATTTAAAATTATTGGTGAAGATGGATTTACAAATGTGATTGTTGCTTTGGATAGTAATGAATACAGCGGCTCCATTATTTACCAAATACTAAAGGGCAAAGAAGATGTTCTTCATCAAACAATCAGCTCAGAAAAGCAGGTTACATTTAAGGATGTAAAACTTGGTACTTATCGAGTAAAGTTAATTTACGACATTGATTCATCAGGTGATTGGACAACAGGTAAATTCGGATCAAAGCAATTGCCAGAAGAAATATTTATTTACAAAGACCCAGTTGTATTGAAACCGGGATTTGATACTCAAGTTAAATGGAACTTTTCCAAATCAACAGTCGATGAATAGCCCTCTTGGCTTTTTTTGTTCATCGGTGTCGAAAGGTGGGCTAGAGTTAAACCTAGTTAAACTAGCACTTTGGATGGCGGGTTCAGGCCAAAGCATTGTTTTCTTTTTGGATAAAAAGGCGCCCATTAATGAACTTATTGATCATGAAAACATAAAAAAAGTATACGTTGGTGGTCATCGAAAATACCTTGATTTCAGAAAAGCAGGTTTCTATAAAAGCCTTTTTGAAGCCAATAAGATCACCAAAGTAATTTTCAGAGATAACAAAGATTCAGATGTTCTTTATTGGGCAAAGAAATTCTACAAATCACTTGATCTGTACTACTGGCAAGCAATGCAATTAGGTTTAGATAAAAAAAGTTGGTATCAAACTAAAAAATTCAATTCGCTTACCAATTGGATTTGCACCCTTAATGGGATGAAAACCCAGGTACTTGAAAAAACCAACATAGAAAATTCAAAGATTCAGGTTGTTCCACTTGCCATCAACACCGATAAACTCAGCTCTAGCGAGTTTACTGAAGATGATGCTTGTGCCTTCTTTAGTCTTGATTCTAAAAACAAATACTTCGGGGTAATTGGCCGTCTTGATCCACAGAAAGGACAACTTTTTATCGTTGAACAAATGGTATATTTCTCCGATTACCATCTAGTTCTTTTAGGAGATTCAACGGTTGGCCATAAAAGCGATTACCACAATTCAATTCTAAATAAAATTGAAGAATTGGGTTTATCAAATCGAGTTCACTTAAAAAAGTTTACCGATAAAATTGAGTATTTCTATAAAGCAATAGACGTTTTTATAATGGCCTCCAAAGCAGAAACTTTTGGTGCAGTTACCATTGAAGCAATGGCTTCAGGCACACCTGTAATTGGCACAAATAGCGGCGGCACCCCTGAGCTTTTAGAATATGGTACATTAGGTAGCCTTTATGAAGTTGATGATGCCGAATCTTTTAGAAAAGAACTTAATCAGCTTCTAAACTCAACCGAGAAAACCCAAACAAAATCATCGGCTGCTCAACAAAAAGCGATAGAACAGTTTGATTATAAGATTATCATAAAGATCTTTAATGAGTTGCTGGATCTTAAATAAAAAACAGGTCTATACATCATCCTAGTTCAGCGAGAACAAGTTGATGCGTTTTTTGCCATCTCTAAAAGAGTTCGACAGGCTCACTATGACCTGGCTTTGTTCTACCTATTATCACAATAAACTTTACGACACAAAATGTTAAAGTGAATCAATTTACTTGAGTCATGGTCAAACTTTCGAACCCTTACTCAAACAATCTATTCTCCGCATCCAATTGATCTGTTACAACATAATAACGTGGATCATCAATAGCAGAGCGAATAATAGAATCGAAGCTAGGGTCGGCTTTTAACATTAAAGTTTGACACTCCGGACTGAGGTGAGTAAGGGTGATTTTTTTGCCTTGTTCAATGTACTTTTTAGACAAATTGCTTAAAGCTTCAATTCCCGAATGATCACTTACTTTAGACTCAATAAAATCTATTTCGATTTGGTCTGGGTCGTTTTTAGCATCAAATTTTGAAGTGAAATTTTGAACCGATCCAAAGAACAATGGACCCCAAATTTCATACACTTTAGTACCGTCTTTTTTAATTCGTTTTCGAGCGCGAATCATGGTTGCATTATTCCATGCAAAAACCAATGCCGACATAATAACACCTGCTATTACTGCAATGGCTAAATCTTGCCAGACAGTAATTGCTGAAACAGCAATAAGAACAATGGCATCAGACATTGGAATTTTACGTAATATTCTGAAGCTGCTCCATGCAAAGGTTCCTATAACTACCATCATCATTACTCCTACCAATGCTGCAATCGGTATACTTTCTATCAACTTTGCTGCAAACAGTATAAAACTCAATAAAGCCATAGCAGCTACCGCACCCGATAACCTTCCTCTACCTCCTGAATTTACATTGATAATTGATTGACCTATCATGGCACAACCACCCATTCCACCAAAAAAACCATTTAGCATATTAGCTGTTCCTTGTGCAACACATTCTCTATTTCCTGATCCACGAGAATCTGTTAATTCATCAACTAAATTAAGGGTCATCAATGATTCTATTAACCCAACTGCGGCTAACAATAAAGCTGTTGAAAGAATTAACCCCCAATGCCCTGTAAGTGTCCCAAATAATCCAAATATTTGAGCCTGAAAAGTTGGTAATGACCCTTGTAAACCTCTTCCTCCACCATCACGAATAAACGAACCAACGGTACTTACTTCTATTCCACCAAGGTTAGTTATTAAGGCAACTACAATTATGGCCACCAATGCCGCGGGTAACTTTTTAGTGAGTTTTGGTAAAAAATACATTATACCCATGGTAAGCAACACAAACCCAAGCATGGTAAACAGCTGAGTGCCTTGCATCCAAGTTTTAACACCATCGATGTTTTCGGTAAACATGCCCAGTTGAGATAAGAAAATAACTATTGCTAACCCATTTACGAACCCCATCATAACTGGGTGAGGAATCAAACGAACAAACTTTCCTAGCTTTAAAAAACCGGCAGAAACTTGAATAATTCCCACAAAAAGTAAGGTAATAAACAACCATTGTAACCCTAAGTTTTCAATTGGCGTATCGAGTCCATTTCCTATGATATTTCCTCGTTGAATAAGATGAACCATAACTACGGCCATTGCACCTGTAGCACCTGAAATCATTCCTGGGCGGCCACCAAACAAAGCGGTTACGATTCCCATCATAAATGCACCGTAGAGCCCAACCAATGGGTCAATTCCCGCTACAAATGAAAAAGCGACTGCTTCAGGTACTAAGGCAAGCGCTACCGTTAAGCCGGATAAAATATCGTCTTTAGGACTAAAAGTAAAGTTGTGGAATATTTGTTTCATAAGCTCATTCAAAAAGGGCGCAAAAATAATCTTTTAAGTTGCGTTTCGAAGTATTGCTTTAACACTGTCTTAAATCTTTAATTCAAACAAGCTTTCGTTAGTTATCAGGACACTAACAACACACAGAATTAGTTTTAAAAATATAAATAAATCTGCTAAACATGGTTCGACAGGCTCACCATGATCACTGAAAAGCCATGTCAATCTGCGTTTGAATATTTTGCTGCGCTCAACAAACCGCACTATGATAAAACCTGTTAAATCGGATCATGGTGAATTTGTTGAACCATTTGTGATTCTAAACTATTTCTAATAATCTCCGCAAAAGGCTTCAATAATT
>TARA_B110000037_G_scaffold223160_1_pt1 | contig 11278 bp, 6 predicted proteins | sample TARA_B110000037 | Tara Oceans TARA_B110000037 (sample SAMEA4397196) | marine metagenome | biome: Polar Biome; feature: [MIX] marine epipelagic wind mixed layer (ENVO:01000061); material: water (ENVO:00002006), including particulate matter (ENVO:01000060) such as... | depth 10-100 m
CTGCTATCGTAGTTTCATCACTATGAATACCTGTTTTTGTGCGTCGTTCTTTAGGATTCCATACTGTATTTACCCGTTCAGGGAATAAAACTGATGGTATTCCAACTCTTTGAGGATAACATCCTGTTAACAATGCCGCTCTAGAAGGTGAGCATACTGATGAGCCTACATAAAAATCATTGAATTTTATTCCTTCAGAAGCCATAGCATCTAAATGAGGTGTTTTAAAACCCTCAGCTCCATATGCTCCTACATCTGAATATCCCTGATCATCGGTAAAAATAATGATCACATTAGGTGGTCGTTTTTCGCTTTTGCTACAAGAAAATAGTGTGACCAAAAACAGTAGACCAATAAGTTTTAAAAAGTTATTTTTTTTCATATTTTATATGTTTAGTTGCATTCAATCTTAATAATCCTCTCCATTTTCGCTATGCTTACAAGATTCTACCCATTCAAGTAAATCAATTTTCATTCTAGCTATCAATTTTTGATTTGAACTAGCAATGTTTTAAGTTTCACTTTTATCTTGAATTAAATCATACAATTCATAAGTTTCTCCTGCAACTGTGGTTATTAATTTATATTGATCTGTCGCCCACCAAATAAAAACCCAATAGGTTCTTTCCTTTTTTTCTTGCCAGAAACCAAAACTTTTTAATATTAGTTCAGAATATACGCCTACTTTCCCTAATTTTTCAATTGCTAACAATGATTGCTCTAGTTTGAAATTGCCTATCGATCGGGGTTTGAACATATTTCTTATAGGAGTTGTTAGGTAGAACCATACTATTGCAAATGCCCTTAATTTCACCATTATAAAACCCCTTTGATCCATGTTTTTATATCTATTTTTTTTAACTGTCGCAGGCAGGTTCGCCATTAATCATTCCCTTTTGGTGATAAGAACTTTAGTATGCTCGTTTCAACTATTTATGATGTCTTTAATTACTCCCTGTTTGTTATTTCTTGTAAAAATACGGGGAATATTCTTTTAAAATATGGATAAATTAACCATAAATATGGAGAAATCAATCATATTTATGTAATAAATATTAGATAGTTGTGTTGTTACTTTATTCAATATCATTAAAGGTGTGCAGAAATGGGTATTGACACCAACAAAGGATTATGGGATGCAGCAAATCAAGCCGCTGTTGATCCGGATGGTATCGTTACCGTTGGTTCAGGAATGGTTGATGGTGTTGAATACCTTGAAATATATAAAGGAACGGATTATGAAACACCTGTTTTTGATGAAAGCAAACATTATCTATGGCCAATACCTATTAGTGCATTATCACAAAATCCAGCTATTGGACAAAACCCTGGTTGGAACTAGTAATAAAGAGAAGTTGAGTTAAGTTAGTTTTTTAGGAACAGGTAGAATAATCATACTTCTACCTGTTTTTTTAAATCTAATAGAGAGAATATTATTGAAAAAGTAAGGGTATTTGAATTTGGCTCTGTATTACCATAAATTATCGAATACTAAACTGAAATTATTTTATGATTACTCCAGAGCTCGAAAATCTCATAGTAAAGTATATAGTTTTATAAAAAAAATGATATGTTTTTTAAATTAGTTCTAAAGAGGAGAGTAGTTAACTCCTCTTTTTTTAATTTAACCCAGAATCTTTAAAGAATACGCGATTTATTTGGTTATAAGTTTAGTTTGAAATTTCATAAATACGGAATTCTATTCAAACTTAGAAAAAACCACTAGAATACTTTTAAATTAAATAGTAATATATTAATTTCATCACGATAAGAGTAAATGAAAAGATATTACCTCTTAAAAAGTAACCTTAACCATTAAAAAAAGCATATTCGAACAATTATTCCATACATCTGATTAATTCTTCCATATCTAAAATCAACTCTCCCAGTAATTTTACAAAATATTTTAATACCGAATAATTAAAATGACTCTGACTATCAAAAATGTTATTCTAAGAACAATAGGAAAGATCCATTCAATACGTCCCTAAGACTATTTAATATCAAAAACATGAAATCAATTCATTGGCTTTTAACCATGTTCTTAATCAGTTCATTACTAATTCTAAACGGTTGCCAAAAAAATCATATAATATCCAACGACAAAATACAACCTGATTTTGTTGATAAAGTCTATCCCTTTCTAGATGCGGCCAATTCGCGTTGGTTCTACTTCTCTTCGGCGAGTAGACCTTTTGGATTAGTGAATGTAAGCCCAGATATGTCCATTGATGGGGCTTGGAATTCTGGGTATCGATATAAAAAAGATTCCATTAAATTTTTCAGTCATATACACGCATGGCAATTGTCAGGAGTCCCGGTGATGCCAATAACAGGAGATTTTAAAGGTCACTTAGGGCCAAATAAATATCAATCTTCGTACTCACATGATGAGGAAACAGTTTTCCCCGGATACCATCAAGTCAAATTAAAAGATTATGGTATTAATGTAGAATTGACTTCTACAACCCGAGTTGGATTTCATAAATATACATTTGAAAAGAACGATCAGAATTCGATATTGTTAGATTTAGGAACCGTACTAGGTCCTTCTCCAACTAAGCATGGTCATGTTGAGAAAATTTCGAATAATGAGATTAAGGGTTCTGCCTTAATGAAGAGAACCATAAGGAGACCAAAAGACACGTATGTCTATTTTCACATTGAATTAAAGGATGGTTTTAAAAGTATGAATTCATGGAAAGACGGAACCTTAAATGGTGAAGTTGATTCTTTTGATGGTGAAAAAGGGGGGATTTATCTAACATTGCATGATAGCGACAAACCAGTTTTAATGAAAGTTGGTATTTCATATGTAAGTGCTGCTCAGGCAAAATTGAATATAGAAACTGAATTGGATCATTGGGATTTTGAAAAAATAGTTGCTGATTCACGAGCCGAATGGAATAGCAAATTAGGACGTATTGAAATTGAAGGAAATACAGAGAAACAACAACGTCGTTTTTACACAGATATTTGGAAATCATTACAAGGAAGAAGAATAATAAGTGATGCAAACGGACAATACTGTGATATGACAGGAGATACTCCCAGAACGGGACAGATTCCTCTAGATAGTCATGGAAAGCCAAAATTTAATCATTACAATTCAGATTCATTTTGGGGAGCACAATGGACAATTACCACCCTATGGGAATTGGTCTATCCAGAAATAGCAGAGGAGTTTATAAACTCCATGTTATTGATGTATGATGATGGAGGGTTTATTCCACGTGGACCTTCGGGAGGGAATTATACACATGTTATGACTGGAGCTTCTTCAACACCATTTATTGTAGGAGCCTATATGAAAGGCATTCGTAACTACGATGTAGAAAAAGCATATCAAGGCATGCGAAAAAACCATATGCTTGGTGGTACTATGGGAAAATCTGGATACGAGCACAATACTATTAAAGGAGGAGGTTTAAAGTATTATATCGAAAAAGGGTATGTTCCTTATCCGTTAGGCGGCAAATATGCAGGACATCAAGAAGGTGCCGGTCAAACCTTAGAATATTCCTATCAAGATTGGTGTTTGGCTCAAATGGCCGAAGCATTAGGGAAAGAGGATGATTATACGCTATTTATGAAGCGATCAAATAACTGGAAAAATGTATTCGATCCAGAAACGAAATGGATGCGACCAAAAGATCATGACGGAAAATGGCAAACACCCTTTGATCCGTATGAAGTGAAAAAAGGATTTGTGGAGGCCAGTTCGGTACAAACGACATGGTATGTTCCGCAAGATCTTAAGGGACTTGCTACATTAATGGGAGGTAACGATGCAGCAGCAGATAAATTAAACGAAGCGTTTGAAACCTCGGCAAAATTAGATTTTACCTCAGGGAAATCCCATGCTAGTGAATTGGATGATACGTATAGAAAAATCCCGATTAATTACGGGAATCAACCTTCTATAGAAACCGCTTTTGTCTTTAACCATATAGGGAAGCCATGGCTCACACAACATTGGTCTAGAGAAGTTGTTAAAACTGTTTTTGGCGATTTAAATCCTACCTTAGGATATAGTGGCGATGAAGATCAAGGGTTGATGGGGTCGCTGTCAGCCATCATGAAAATGGGTTTATTTGAAATGAGATCTGGAGCAGGTCTTGAACCAAAAGTTGATATTGGAAGTCCCATTTTTGATAAGATTACCATTCATTTGAATCAAGATTACTACAAAGGTGATAAGGTTGAAATCATAGCTGATGGTAATAGCGATTTGAACCGGTATATTAAAAAGGCGACGTGGAATGATGCCCTGCTTAAGAAGCCTGAAATCAATCATAGAAATTTAACCGGTGGTGGAATGTTAAAATTGGAAATGACTAGTCAGCCAGTAAAGAATTAATTAGAAAGAATTTAGTTATATAATAAAAAAAAATTATTTGTTTTCGTGTTCGCACACGAATAAATGTTTAACTTGTTAAAAAATTAGATTTTGCGTCGATTTTTGGTTAGAATAATTTTCAATAGCAGGATTTTAATAATATAAAACTTAAATAATAATTAAATGAGAAAAATATGTTTACTAGGGTTACTGTTTATCAGTGCTACTCTAATTACAAGAGCACAAGAAAGTACAGAATGGACAGAACTGTTTAATGAGAAAAATTTAAAAGGCTGGAAAATTTTAAATGGAACGGCGGAATACAAAATTGAGGGTGAAACAATTGTAGGAATTACGAAGACAGGAACGCCAAATACCTTTTTGACTACAAAAAAACTGTATGGAGATTTCATTCTAGAATACGATATGAAAATGGATAGTGGTATAAATTCTGGTGTTCAAATTAGAAGTAACAGTTTAAAGGACTATAAAGACGGTAGAGTGCACGGGTACCAAGTAGAATGCGACGATAGTGATAGAGCATGGTCTGCAGGTATTTTTGATGAAGGTAGAAGAGGATGGTTGTATCCAGTAGAATACAATCGACCAGCGAAAAAAGCATATAAAAGTGAGCAGTGGAATTCGTATCGAATAGAGGCTGTTGGAAATTCTATTAGAACTTGGTTAAATGGAATTCCAGTTTCTAATTTGGTGGATGGTTTAACTGCTGAAGGATTTATCGGATTACAAGTACATGGAATTGGGAGCAACGAAAAGAATGCTGGTAAAACAATTCGCTGGAGAAATATTCGCATTATTACAGAAAATGTTGAGGTTCATCGTAAGGCAATGGATGGTGTAAGAGAAGTAAGTTATTTAAACAATGAATTGACAACTGCTGAAAAAGCAGGTGGTTGGAAATTATTGTTTGATGGAAAATCAACTGAAGGTTGGAGAGGTGTAAAATTAGAGGAGTTTCCAAGTCGTGGCTGGCATATAGCAGATGATTTATTGGTAGTTGAAAAATCAGACGGTGCAGAAGCTGGAAATGGTGGAGACATCATTACGGAGAAACAATATACAAACTTTGTATTGGAAGTTGATTTTAATATGACCGAAGGAGCGAATAGCGGAATCAAATATTTTGTTCAAGGAAATTTGAATAAAGGAGGTGGATCAGCGATTGGTTGTGAATACCAAATATTAGATGACAAAAAACATCCTGATGCTAAAAAAGGAACTTTAGGAAATAGAACAGTAGCATCTTTATATGATTTGATTCCAGCAAACGGACAAATGTTTGATGAAAATTTAAAAGTAAAACGTTTTAACGGTATCAATAAGTGGAACCGCGCCCGTGTAGAGGTGAGAGGAAACAAAGTGGCTCATTTTTTAAATGGAATTAAAGTGGTTGAGTATGAAAGAAACACACAAGTGTGGGATGCTTTTGTAAATTACAGCAAATACCAAAAATATGAAAATTTCGGAAATTATGAATCAGGACATATTTTGTTACAAGATCATGGTGATGAGGTGAAATTCAGAAACGTAAAAATTAAAGAATTTAATTAAGCTTTTATAAGTTGAAATATAAAAATACCAAAATTAGCGTTTTGGTATTTTTGTTTAAAGCCTATTGTAAGAGTTCATTTACAAGTATAATTAACTAAATCTAAGAAAATGAAAAGCACAGTTTATACTTTTTTATTTGTGGTGTTGTTAGTTTGTATTTCATGCACAAAAAATAAACAGCCTGTTTTTGAGACTTATGTTTCAAACGAAATTACAATTCCGAAAGGATTTGTTTTAGAAGAATTGTATACCCCTAAAGAACATGATCAAGGTTCTTGGGTTGCTATGGCTAAAGATGATAAAGGCAATTTATATACATCTGATCAATTTGGTTATATTTATTACGTTACTCTTCCAAATAGCAGCAATGAATTAAAAGAGATTGGCGTAAAAAAATTAAATGTAGAAATGGGACTTGCTCAGGGGTTACTTTGGCATAAGAATGCGCTCTATGCTTTGGTCAATTCCAATATGCGTGAAATAAAAATCCCCAGTGGATTCTATAAAATTACGGATTCTACTGGAGATGGTAATCTTAATAAAGTAGATACACTTCAGGTTTTCAAAGGGTGGTTTGGGGAGCATGGACCTCATAATATATTACTATCTCCAGATAAAAAAGACCTCTATTTGGTATTGGGTAATCGTATAAAGATCCCTGAAGAAATACAAAGTTATACACCACGAATTTGGGATGAAGACAATATTATTCCATCTATCAAAGATCCAAGCGGTCATGTTAATGAAATAAAAGCACCAGGAGGCTGGGTGGCAAAAGTAAATATTGAAACAGAGGAATGGCTTGTTCATAATGTTGGAATGCGAAATACGTATGATATTGCTTTCAATCAAGACGGAGAATTATTTGGTTTTGATTCGGATATGGAATTAGATTTAGGAATGCCTTGGTATAGGCCCATTCGTTTGTGTCATTTTACAAGTGGTAGTGAGTTTGGTTGGCGTTCGGGATCTGGGAAATTCTTGCCAGAATATCCAGATAATTTACCGGGGATTGCCAATTTAGGGCAAGGATCTCCAACAGGATTGATTCATGGAGAAGGGCTTAAATTCCCTTCCTATTATCAAAAGGGACTTTTCTTATTTGATTGGAGTTATGGAACTATGTATTATGCCAGTTTGACTCCTAAAGGAAGCAGTTATGATGTAGAAATGACACAATTTTTGTCAGGTATTCCTTTACCATTAACAAAAGGAATTGTAGGAAATGATGGTGCGATGTATTTTCTGACTGGAGGAAGACGTTTAGCGTCGAAGCTATATAGACTGAAGTATGAAGGTGATAGTCCAAATGAAGTTGTGCAATTGGTAGCACATACAAAGGGGGAAAAAGAAAGAAACTTAAGAAAAGAATTAGAAACTTTCCATACCAATAAAGATGCAATTAATATAGATTTTATACTTTCTAATATTGCTCATGAGGATCGATTTACACGATTTGCAGCGAGAACTGCTTTGGAACATCAAGAGTATGACCTTTGGAAAAATAAAATTAATAAAAGTACGGTTGATGATGTAATTATTGCTTTGTCAATTGCGATTGCTAGAAGTGGAAATGATGCAGATAGAGCGAATGCGCTAAACAAATTGGTAGCTATTCAATGGGCCTCTTTTGAAGAGTCAAAGAAAATTGATTTTGTACGAGCAGTTGAGTTATTATTAATTCGTTCTGAAAACGCGCTAAATGCATCTTTAAAGAATCGTCTTGTAAAGACATTACTTCCTATGTACTTAAAGAGTTCTACCATTGTAAATAAAGAGTTGTGCAAAACACTAAGTTTTTTACAAGTATCTGAAATCATCGAAACTACCTTAACCGCCATGGAGTCAGGTAAAGAAGATGAAAGTCAGAAGTCCCTTTATCTTTCGAGTGACATTTCTCAGCGAAGTGAGCAATACGGAAAACAAGTAGAGGAGATGTTAAAAAACATGCCAAACGCACAGCATGTGAGTTATGCCAAGAGTTTAAGTGTTATTACTGAGGGTTGGACGAAGGAGTTAAGAACACGATATTTTGAGTGGTATAACAAAGCCCTAAAAAAATCAGGAGGGAATTCATATGCTCAGTTTATTCGTGCAATTCAAGAAACAGCACTAGCGAATGTTCCTTTAGAGGATAGACAGTTTTTCGAAGCTTTAGCCAGTGAGGCGCTAACGGATGTAAATAATTTTGCAAAAGGAGCAAAACAACCTGAGGGCCCAGGTCAAAATTGGACAGTTGCCGCTGTAAAGGAAGCATATTCTAAAAATAGACAGTATGCAAATTTTGAAAACGGGCGAGATTATTATAAGGCTTCGTTATGTGCAAATTGTCATAGTATGAATGGGGTAGGAAGAAATATAGGTCCAGATTTATCTAAAGTTGGAACTCGATTCTCTATTGAAGATTTAGCGGAGGCAGTTGTAGATCCATCGTCAACAATTTCAGATAGATATCGCTACGATACCTATTATATGGAAGATGGAAGAGTGGTTACGGGAAAAGTAATTGAAGAAGAAAAGAGCTTCTTACAAATAAGTACGAATGCATTTGCACTTGATTTAAAAACTAGAATTCATAAGGGAAGAATTGAGTCTAAAGAAATATCGGATATTTCTCCGATGCCTCCAGGACTTTTTAATCGATTAAATGAACAAGAGTTAACAGATTTATTGACATTCTTGGTTTCAGGAGGAGATAAAAATAACAAAGTGTATAATTAAAATTAAATAGTTATGAGTAAATACATGGCATACAGAAAAAATAGAGGACGAAGAATTTTATATATATTTTTCATAGTTGGATTGATCGTCTTTCACTCCAATGGACAATCAAATGACCTTTTAAATCAAGCAGTGTCAGAAGAGATTATGGAAGAAGTCTATCAAGAGATAAAAACACCCTATAAATATGGCGTTGTTTTTCAGCATCCAGCTAAAAGTAAAATGATTGATTCTCCAACTATTTTTCAAGAAAAAGGGGTTTGGTATATGACATACATCGTTTTTGACGGACAAGGATATGAAACGTGGCTAGCCGAAAGTAAGGATTTACTCCAATGGGATTCGAAAGGGAAAATTTTATCATTTACCAAAGACACTTGGGATGCGAACCAAAAAGCGGGTTATGTATCTTTAGTTAACATAGAATGGGGAGGTGATTATTCAGTTGAAAAGTATCAGGGTAAGTATTGGATGACCTATTTGGGAGGAAATACGGCAGGTTATGAATCTGGAACATTAAAAATTGGCTTAGCTAGTTCCTCAACCCTAACCGATGCTCATATTTGGAATGCGAATAACACACCATTGTTGACACCAGAAGACAAAGATGTTCGTTGGTTTGAGGATAAAACTATTTATAAAAGTTTAGTGATTCGCGATGATAAAAAACATACAGGATACCCTTTTGTAATGTATTATAATGCGAAAGGTAATCTTGCTGATTATGAAAGTATAGCAATGGCAGTTTCCGATGATATGTTATCATGGAAACGTTTTGGAAATGACCCCGTGATAACAAAAAATAAAGGAATTTGTGGTGATGCACAAATTGCTAAGTATAAAGACATGTACATTATGTTTTATTTTGGTGCATTTTGGAAACCCGGTGCTTTTGAGCGATTTGCGTGTTCCTATGATTTAATAAATTGGACGGATTGGAATGGCTCAGATTTGGTAGCATCGTCTAAAGATTTTGATGAAAAATATGCGCACAAGCCATGGGTGATTAAATGGAACGGAACGGTATATCATTTTTACAATGCAGTTGGCACTGAAGGACGTGTAATAGCATTGGCAACATCAAAAGATTTACGCGGTAAAAAGTAAGTAAATTTCAGTAGAGTTGTTTTCATAAAAGATAATTCTAATGCATGTGTTTATTTACATCGAAATCAATACATTTAGAGCGCATAATATTAATTTAAAAAAAACACACTAATGAAGTATTCACTGACTTATTTAATCTTACTATTTCTCATGGTGGGTTTCAACACTAAGAATTCTGAGATTGAGACTGCAACTACTGAAAAAGAGGAACAAACAGTATTGCCTTTTATAAAAATTGATTTAAAGGACCTAAGTGTATTCAAAACGGTAAGTAAAAACTGGGGTCTTGTTGGAAATGTTAATGTTGATAGGTCAAAAAAAGGAACTTTTGTTTCAGAAAAAGGAACGGGTATTTTATTGAATAGTCCAAAAAAAAATAAAAAAGGACATCTATTCACGGCTTTTGAACATGGCGATATGGAGTTGGAGTTGGACGTGATGATGCCAGTAGGATCTAATTCTGGATTGTATTTTCAAGGACGTTATGAAGTTCAACTGTTAGACAGTTGGGGAGTAGAGGAGCCACAGCATTCAGATATAGGAGGTATTTACCAGCGATGGGATGATAGTAGAGTGGAAAAAGGATATGAAGGTATTGCACCTATAATAAATGCGTCAAAAGCACCTGGTTTATGGCAGCATTTTAAGATCGTATTTCAAGCGCCAAAGTTTGACGCTTCGGGGAACAAAATTCAGAATGCCCTATTTAAAGAAGTGCGGCTAAATGGAGCCTTGTTACATAAAGATCAAGAAGTTACAGGGCCTACTCGTTCGAGTGCATTTAATGATGAAAAAGCACTAGGAACTTTGATGATTCAAGGAGATCATGGGGCTGTTGCTTTTAGAAATGTACAATATAGACATGGGTTGCCGACTTTAATTTCTGATGAAAATGAAAAAAAGAAGACGACACCAATTGAGATTGAAGTTTCAAACGAAACCGTGATGCAACGAGGATTCTTAATGCATAAAGATGTAAAAAAAACACATTGTATTTCTGTTGGAACCACAAACAAAGTGAATTATTCATATGATTTAGCGAATGGTTCTCTTTTACAAGTTTGGAGAGGTAAATTTTTAGATGTAACGAAGATGTGGTATGGAAGAGGTGGAGAACAATTGGGAAGTCCAATCGGAACCCCAATCTTATTCTCAGGAAATCCAGCCATTGCTATTCTGGAAAACGAAAATTCGGTTTGGCCAGATGCTATAATTGATGCTGACAATTACAAACAGTTGGGATACGAATTGGACAACGATGGGAGTCCAAGTTTTTTAACAGAACTACATGGATCCTTGATTCGTTCGAGTTTTATTCCGTTGGATGATTCTAGAGGTTTGAAAAAAGTTATTTCAGTAGAAGCAAAAGCAACTATTTGGCATAAAATAGCGGAAGGAAGTACTATCGAAAAGTTATCGAATAATTCATACTTGATTGACGATAAAAATTACTTTGTGGAACTTTCAGAAGCTAATCAGCAAGAACTAGCGATACGAACATCCGAAGGGAAGAAAGAATTATTGGTTAAAATACCAGTT
>TARA_B110000037_G_scaffold55914_1_pt1 | contig 11274 bp, 9 predicted proteins | sample TARA_B110000037 | Tara Oceans TARA_B110000037 (sample SAMEA4397196) | marine metagenome | biome: Polar Biome; feature: [MIX] marine epipelagic wind mixed layer (ENVO:01000061); material: water (ENVO:00002006), including particulate matter (ENVO:01000060) such as... | depth 10-100 m
ATTCTTGCTGGCAGGCATGATTTCGATTTTGTTAGCCAATTTATTTTCTTGCGTAGGAGTGCCGTATCTGATCATTTTGATTATTGGACTCTTTAAGAATCAGCTTCGGTTCAATAGAGATGTCGCCATCCCGGTAGCGTTCTTTCTCTGTATAAATTTTTTGATACTCCTTAGTTTCATTATTGTTACTCGTTATCTGTCTAGCCGTTACGCGATGCTAATGTGTATCTTATTAGTCTTAGTAGTTCCCGAGATAGTGCTTCACATTTTGGATAGCGCAAAGGTATCCGGCCGAAAAAGTATTGCGTATATCGTTGCATTTTTCTTTAGTTACTGTGCGATAGATTCTTACTATAGCTTTGGTGAGTCCAAGTCCTATGTGAATGACTCAATTGAGTGGATCGCAGTAAACACCAACGACTCTTCGGCGCTGGTAACAAACAATCACGCGATTGCCTATTTCAGCGGCAAAGTTGAAGACTATGATTTGGTACAGAGAAACTTAACTGAGGAAGAGATTCTATCTAGTGAAGTTGGGGATACGATTGTGGCCGAGCTTACCTTCGAAACGAGGAAGTTACTGGAGAGTAATGCCATAACAGACAAATTAAAGGTGCTAGCGTATTTCCCAGACACCCAGGCACAGCGAATTGCAATTTTTGAAAGGGTCTACTCTAGTACCTCCGAATAATTCTTCCGTTACCACTCGTCCGAGGGTTCGCTCTTGGTAACCAAAACACCTTCCATGATTAGATAATCCAAATCGGTACCGAGAAACATGCTAAGAGCGTCTTCTGGCGAACACACCAATGCTTCTCCCGGACGATTCAGTCGTGCATTGATGAGCATGCCATGACCGGTTTCCTTCTGAAAACTAAGTAGGAGCTCGTGTAAGTTGGGATTGCTAAGCGAATCGACTATTTGTGTTTCGGTACTCTTATCAACATGAACGATAGTAGGATACTTTTCAGCCCAGCTATCGCTAGCAGTTACAGCGCGGCACATATATTTATCGTGTTGCTCTCCCGGGATAAATTCTTCAGCCACGCTATCCAACGCGCATACCGAATACGGCTGCCAGGCTTCCCGGAATTTGACTTGGTGATTGATCTTCTCCACGACTTCAGGAAAATTTGGATTAGCCAAAATACTCCGATTGCCCAATGCCCTAGTGCCGAATTCCATTCGGCCTTTATACCAAGCAAGTAGATGCCCCTGGGCTAGAATCTGTGCAGCCTTTTCATAGGGCGCCTCCAGTACCTCCCACAGCGGTTTATCCTGATGAGATTTACAGGCTTCGATACACTGCTCAGCCGTGTATGCCGGACCATGAAACATGTGCGTAACCGGCTTAATCTTTGTACCTGATTGCCGTACTGCAAAGCTGGCGGCACCGATTGCGGTACCTGCATCGCTGCATGCCGGGTGAACAATTAGCTCCTTAACTTCCGGCAGATTTGCAAGACGCTGGTTCAGACGAATATTCATAGATCCTGTGCCAGCAATAGCGAGTCGCCCGGTATCCGCCAGAACATCTGATAAGTAATGTCGAATCAGTTCGACAGAGAGGTCTTCATAAAGTTTCTGGATCGCAGCTGCATAGTGCACATACGGATCGTCGGTGAGATTGCCAACACGCCGCGGCCCCAACATGTCCACAAGCTTCTGACTAAAGTAGTGGCCTTTTGACTTCGCTTTGTAACGGCGAATACCGACAGTACCAATTAACGTATTGTCTACCTTGAACTTCTTGCCATTAAATTTGGCAAGACTGGAAAGATCGTATTTAGAGGCATCACCGAAGGGAGCGATACCCATTACCTTGATTTCTCCCTTAAGAATTTCGAAGCCAAGGTAGTCGGTGAGTGCTGCGTACATGCCACAAAGCGAATCCGGATTGTAGAATTCTTTGACCCTTTCGATCTTGCCATTCTCCCCATAGCCGAGAAAAATGTTCGAGTACTCACCCTTTGAGTCGTTGCAAAATATCGCGGTTTTCCCTTCTCGTTCGTCGAGATGGTAGGCACTACTGGCATGTGCAAGCTGGTGCTCCACAGACACAATCTTCACTTTATCTGCTGGAATTTGGAGTTTCTCTAATAGCTTTTTCAGCTCTGCGATATACCTTCTATAGCGCCGATTCCCATTCAGCAGGCTATCAACGGCCCTATCTGGGGCATACCAATGCCGATAGGCATAGTGCCATCGAGCTTTCGTAAACAAACTAATCGGCGCAAAGGGAATAGCCACCTGATTAACCTGCGCAGGGTTTATGCGCGCGATCTGCATACAGCGTCGCGCAGAAAGGTAGGGCGTCTGATCATAGGCATGCTTACGCCTAATGAGCCTCTCTTCCTCCACAGCAGCAGCTAACTCTCCATCTACGAAGAGCGCGGCGGCGGGATCATGTCCGATTGCGCCTGATAAGCCTAATGTAATAACAGTCATAGACTAAGCCAAACTAGTACTTTGCTGCGTCTTCTAGCAGCGTTTCTACTTCGGGCTCCATCGAGGTGCCCACCCAATTCTTTCGAAATCTTCTTAGATCCTTACTGAACTTCTCCACGAATTTTGACCTAGACCGGTTTCGCTCCATGGCATCTAGGTCCAGCACATAGAGTTCTTTGTCTTGGAGTAAGAAATTCGTCGCCTTCATGTCGCCATGGCTAATGCGATAGTCTGCCATTATTTTGAATAAGCCTCTGAACAGCACCACCATTTCGTTTTCACTTATCGCGACTTCCTGTTTATCCCACGCCGTTCCTAGGTCACGTCCTTCAATGTATTCGCAGAGAAAATAGGCGCGCTTGCGGAATAGCCAAAAGACGCGTTCTTCTAAATAGAGGAACGGATGTGCTGTAGCCACACCGAGCATTTCCAGTACAGACGCATTACGCCAAGAATGGTGAGCTCGACTTGGCCGAAATGCTCTAGAGATACCGTGCCAGAAGCTTTTTATATTGTACCGCTTCAGCACATAGTTACACTCGTTGATTTTGATCATTGCCACAGTGGATGAATTACCATCCTTCAACAACTGCTGCTCATTGATGAAACTATCGGGGTCCGCAATAAAGAGATCAAGCTCAGGTGAGTGTATGGACCTATCGTAAATGTAGAAATAATTTGCGCCCTGCTCGCAGCGATTTGCGCTGGTGGACCGGGTAAGCTTTTTCTCGTAAGAGTTTAGCCGCTTTCGCCGCGCCTTAATTATTTTCCCAGCGAAGTCCGCAGTATCACCAGTCGTAAGCCCCGGCGCTTGCTTGCAGTATTGATCGAATAGATCTCGCCAGTGCTTATCTTGGGACACAGGAAACTGCGCGAGAAACATCGCGAAATTCGCGAGACGAGTATCAATATTGAGGACGCCTCCCTCACTCTTGATGTCCGCACCATCCAGAACGTAAACAATACCAGCACAGAGCATGAAGTTGTCTAGGTGAATGTCATTCTGCCACAGGCCAGATTGATGACAGTCGGCCACCGCCTTCACACCCATTTCTAATATTTCAGCCCTTGCTTCTTCATTCTTAGCATCATCAAACAACGTCGCCAAACTAGTTCCCTCGCGAAGGTATTCAATAACAAGTACGCCGGCTTTTTTGTCAGAGGTAGTTGTCTGTATAAGAAGGTTAGGGCTTGGAATGCGCGCCTGTTTGAGCCTATCAATACCCGCAATGTCTTTGAGCATGCCGCGCTTCCAGCGATTGCTGCTAATAAATATTTTTACGATGACAGTGCGGTTCTCCCACGTGGACAAGGCTACTAGTCGCTTACCGGGCACCGTGCGCAGCAAGGAATCAATCTTTAACTCTACCGTGCCCTGTTGGATATCGACGCTGATGCTGAAGGGCGTGGGTATGTGTCGACCCATTGCGATAAGTTCTGAGCTTGATAATAAAGTCATAGCACTAACTCACCTGGCCTAGTTTCTTATGCATCGAGAGCCCACGCGTTTGTACCGCACTCCAAAAGGCCCCATTAGTTGCCAACGCATCGCGCAAGCTCATGTCGTCATAAATTTTGATAAATCGGTAAAAATCACGCTGCGTTAGCCCAATGTCCATAGCCGAATAGAGAAGTCCACTTACGTCTTTGACTATCCAGCGCAGTCCCAGAGGATTCTTGATGAGAGCTCTATGAAGGTCGATTATGAACAGCTCGAACGCCTGATTAGATGCCACATCAAAGCACTCTTTCGGCATTAGGAAATGGCAGAGATAGAAATCTCTATGACAGACTCCTCCGCGATGCAATGTCCTGCTAATACTAGCGAGCTCATTTAAAAGCTTTTGCTTCAATGCAAACTCGGGTGGATTCTGTCGCCAATCTTTGCAGTAGTCCTCTAGGCTGATGGTGTTGGTAAGGTCTTCAGTGACGATGAGCGACTGTCTTCTAGCAGGATTCCAGCCCCTGCTGCCGTAGGCCATAGATGTCATCGTCGCCAAGCCTAGAGATTTCAGTTTGCTGATTGCATGCCATTCGTTCTCGGCACCCAGAATTGGCATGCGCAGCTGAACAAGATTCTTGAAAATCTCTTTCCAGCCAACACCGAAATGGTTCTTAATGAAATAACTCTTCCCGCGGAGTGCAAATTGCAGAGTTTTCCTGCCCTGTACATTCCGGTAGACCCTGCCTTCCATAGCCTGCAAGTTATGAAACGAATCACCTTTCGGGAGGTCCTTTGCGAAGTCTTCACTCAGATAATGCATAGTTTGCGCCCTAGGCTTTTCTGGCCAATAACTCTTCGAGAAAGTCCGCCACGGCTGACGCCTGCGAATATAGTTCGTCTTGCCTACCATACTCCAGACCATTCTTCGACCAATCGGCGGTGTCTAGGTTCCCTAACATTTCTGCCAAATAGCTATTCAATTGCGATTGCTCAAAAGGTCCACTGCATACGAGCCCGGACTTCGCCTGTTCAATATGAAACGAATAACCGCAGGTGGAAGTCGTAAGCACTGGCAGCCCAGCGATAGTCGCCTCTAACAGCATATAACCAGCACTCTCAGAATACGCTGGATGCAGTAACAGATCAGCTGCTGCCAAGAATCTGGGTATGTCGTCTCTCCCGCCAAGGACAGTGAACTGTTTGGCGATGCCCAATTTCCTGGCAAGCCTTAAATAGCGATCGGGGCTGTCTTGCCCTATGAGCAGGTAATGGCAGTTCTCGAGCTCTGATTTCGGGAGAGCCGCCATTGCCCTGAGCGCCCTGTCTACGCCCTTTACTCGAAAGCCCGAACCGACCTGTAGAAGCAATTTTGTAGTCGTCGCCAGGCCTAATTCAATGCGCAATTGAGTTGCAATTTTCTTGTCTATTGCATCGACTTTCCTATCTACCGAAATCCCAGGAGGAACTTGATGAAGGCGAGACTCGCAACCGGGATAATATTTCTCGAATGCTGTGCGCTGATGCGGAGACAGTATCAATACCTCGGTTAGCCTCGTTGCTGCAAACACTGCCTCTTCATACTGGCGGAAGTGTTTGTAGCGCGAGGTGAATTTATAATAAAAGCCTCGCTGCTCTGTCGCCCTCTCCATGAAGCAGGGGTCTGCGGCAAAATAGATATCCAAGAATGGCATCTTATTGAAGCCTATCACGAGGCTAGTATCTCGCAGCTTCAATGCAGCTAGAACCCATTCGGTGTAGGCCTCGTTTCGTTTGATACGATTTCGTGCTGTGACTGGCACCAAGATAACATTCATGCCGTCAGGGATATTGCCATCCCAACTCAATGTGTAGACAGTAATGCTATGCCCACGCGACATACATTCAGTCGCTACACGAAGAAAGTCCCGCTGCAATCCGCCAAACGGGAAGTAGGAGTAGATTAGAAAACTCAGCTGCATTGGCTAACTATTCATCGATTAAGATTTACCCAACAAACTCTCGAACTGCTGCCAGACTTCAATCGGTCCGTGGGATGCGAAACAGGGCGGAGTAACGGCGAATGAACTTCCCGCGTATTCCTCGGTAACTCCTGGGCCTGAGTATGTACAAACTTTCTTGACGCAAGGTGCACAATTCAGGCTCGAGTTAAGATGTAATTGATTATTGCCAAAGGTTCCCGAGAGCCCAGGATTCGTTGCCCCGTAAAGAGAAACTGTTGGCTTATTCAGCGCAGCAGCTAAGTGACCTAAGCCAGTATCCACTGCGATTACACCATCGGATTGTTGAATATAATTAGCGAGCCCGGACAGTGTCTGCTTACCAAGCACCTCTACTCGCTCATTGCCTTGAGCAATAGACTCTGCGCGTAGCTTTTCCTCTGGAGTGCCCCAAGGCACAAGAACTTTGTATCCCGCCTGAGTACTTATGTGTGCGAGATGACGCCAATAGTCTTCTGGCCAATGCTTGGTCTTCCACGTAGTACCATGAAGAAACACTACCTGCTTGCCCGCTTTTTCACCAATGCTACTCGATGCATCTATTCTACTAACATCGATACCGTAGTCGATCTCATCCGGGTCGTATTCGTATTGAAGCGCCCTAGAAAATAATTGCCGGACCCTGTCCACGGCATGCTCTGTCCATGGGACAGAATAAACTTTGTTATAAAACAGCGTGGCCATTGGCTCACGTATGGTCCGATTGCTGAGTCCTATCGTTAGACCCTTCGAGAGCCGACTAATAAAACCACTCTTAATAAGCCCCTGAGCATCAATGACAAGATCGTAGTGCACTCCTTGCAATTCGCGTTTGAACGCACGAAATTCGTGATTCATGTAGGTTTTAAAAATGTTTCGCCGCCAGCGTCTTAACGCCACGGGTATGACGTTTTCGACGGCGGGATGCCAACTCGGCACTTCGGCGAAGTTTTCCTCGATCACCCAGTCGAATTGAATATCTTTTCTGGCACGCTGCGCATCAGTAACCGCTGGCAGCGTATGAATCACATCACCAAGAGAAGAGACTTTTACTATTAACACTCGCAATGAAATATTCCTTCCCTGTTCTATTCGGATCTATTCTTTTGTACTAACGCTCAGTGGGGACTAGTTCGGTGATAGCAACAACTACTCTACTGGGCTCGAGCTCTGTCAGACACTTCTTATGCTCTAAGGGACATTCCCTCTGAAAACAGGGTCGACAATCGATATCCGTAAACAACAATTTTGACTTGCTGGTCAATGGTGGCGTAAAGTCAGGCGAAGTTGAACCATAAAGTGCAACAACCGGCTTATCAAGTGCAGCTGCTATATGCATTAGCCCTGAATCGTTGGATACGACGGCTTGGGCAACCGACAAAAGGTCAATCGCCTGAGCGAGGCTCGTCCTACCTGCTAGGCTTACACAATTCTGCCTTTGCTCGTCTGACAACATCTGCCGAATCTCATCAGCAACTTTGGTGTCCGAAGCCGAACCAAATATCCATACCTGCCACCCTTCGTCTATCTTTGTTCTGCAAGTGGCCGCAAAATGCTCAGCTGGCCATTTTTTGGCGACGCCAAATTCCGCACCTGGACAAATTGCCAATATCCTCTCCTCTACCTTCAAGTCGAATGTAGCCAGTGCCTGGGCTACGCTCTTGGGATCCGACTGTAACCTGGGTTCAGGGATCTGCTCCGGCGGCTCATTGGAGTCAGGATAAGCTAAGGCGGCGAAACGCTGCACCATGAGTGGAAATGCCTTCTTATCGAGGCGTCGGCAGTCGCTGAGCAAGAGGTTACGCCACTCTCCCTTCCAGGCTATCCGCTTCGGGATATCTGCATAGAAGGGGATCAATGCCGACTTGAAGGAATTAGGAAGCACGATAGCGCTAGTAAATTGCTCACCACGAAGAGACCTTCCTTCAGCGCGGCGCTTGCTCAGCTGCAACTCTCCGTGACCCATCGGCAGACTAATTCCCTTCTCTACTTCGGGCATTCTCGCAAGCAGTGGTCGAGTCCAGTCTGGTGCGAGTACTGAGATTCGACAATCTGGATATTGTTCCTTTAGACACATGAACAGAGATTGCGCCATAACCATATCGCCAACCCATGCGGGTCCAACCACCAGAATATTTTCTTGGTTCTTTTGCGTCATCTCAAAGCTAATGCCTTCAGTCTCTGTTGTCTGGGGTAACGCGCAGGATTTCTTTAACGGTGGTAATTCCAGCAGCTATTTTTTGCGCTCCGCTTAAACGCAGACTAAGCATCCCTTCCTTCACTTTCAGGTCGGCTACGTAGTGAAGAATGCGCTTGTCTCGGCCTTCGATTGACCGACGATTGTTAAGCACATAATTAAAATCTTCTTGATTGATGCGCTCATCACCAAGCAGCCCGCCCAGAAAATCCTTCAATTCCAATAGAGAATTCTTCTTTACGGAAGGTTTTTTAACTTCTTCTGTAGCTGTCATCTAATTCTTCTAAGCGTCAGTATTGTGAACTTGACCAAGTTTAACCCCGCACAGGTCAAAAACAAACTCTGTGGTTGAGTATTGGGAACGTATTGGAGTGATATTCGAGCGGTATTGGAGGTTGAGCGCGTTGAATCAGGCAAGGAAGGCCTGTTGGGCATGTAACCACTAGATTAAGAGAGCAGGATGCTCTGACTATTCGATCAACTTGACCCACTCGCCAGCTTCGGGAGTGCCCCTTGGATAGTAGCCATTAAGCAGGCGCAGCGACTCTTCAGGATAGTTCGCAATGCGACTGGATTGTGCTACTACCGAGAAATCGAAGAATTCGCTAGCTTGGACGAACTTAATCTTCGCCTCAGTTCCAGATGCTGTCTCCCCTTGTTGAATGGCTCTGAAGCTGCGAATAGACGAGAGTACTACCTCATCGATCTCATCACTTGCTTCTGCATCAGTTATCTCAGCACGGAAGGTGAATACTCTAGGACCCAGATAGATCGCAGCAACTCTTTCGAGGTTGCCAGTCTCAGATGACACTGCTATTCCAGTATGACCTAGAAGCCGATACTGCTCGAGCTTCTCCGATTTTTGCAAAGCCGCTACACCCATTTCGTCTTTAATAAATACACGTGGCTCTACATTTTCCTGTATACGTTGCACCTCGATACGCATGGAACCTTGTTCTACATTGGAAGCAGTTACCGTCGTGGTGGTTTCGTCTATTTGCCATTCGGAAGGGAACACGACGGTGTAGCCAAGTAAGGCCTGATAGTAACGGTTGCGCGCATCAGTAGCTCGCGATCCTTGACTCGCGCCTATTACAAGTCCATCAAGGTTTTCTCTGAATAGCGTATCATCTGCTTCTGTAATTTCATTCCCGGAAATATTGCCTACTTGAGCGATCGCCTGTTGCAGCCGCGTATCGTTTCGTGGATGCGTTGCGAATAGGCCGTGATAGCCTCCACTTGTGTTCGAGACTAGTCGATTAAAGTCTTCCTGATTCTTAAGCACGGCAATTACTTCAATCATCGCGGCTGGATCGTAGCCAGCTTTAACTAGATATTCTGCCGCAAGACTATCGGCCTCAAGCTCATGTTCTCTGCTGAATCCACTTAAGCCTGTCTGTGCCCAGATAGAGGCAACTTCACTAATCTGGTTTCCAACATAGCCGCTGCCGGTCGCCACCGCAGTGACGAAACCACCAATCGTTGCTGCTGTCTGCGCAAGACGTCCGCGCGCTTGTTGCTGAACTGCATGCCGCGCCGTAATGTGCCCAATCTCATGAGAAAGCACGGCGGCTAATTCTGCCTCCGAATTCATAAAAGTGAGCAAGCCGCGGTTAACATAAACATAACCACCAGGTAGGGCGAAGGCATTTATCTCTGGACTATCAATAATATTGAATGTATATTCTAAATCAGGACGATGACTGACTGCAGCTGCCTTGTTGCCGACCATACGAACGTAAGCTAGCAATTCTTCATCTTCAAGAAAAGACATGCTTGAGAGAACTTTTTCGTGTTCTTCTAAACCAATCTCTTTCTCACGACTCTCTGACATGAGAACTAAATTGGGATTACCAGTAGCGGGGTTAACCGCACACGATGCAAGAAATGGAAACAGGCAGAAAATGCAGACTAGGATAGCTGCCTTGGGAATTCGATTTACCAGAGTTGATGATTCAGTCGAGCTTGTTATGGCCAGATGCGTCATAGTGCCACCTCTTTCTATGTTCAAATTATTTGTTTTACGTCCAACTTGTTCTCTATGTAACTAAGCGCGTTAAGCAGTTAAGGGATTAGCCGTAAATCAACTACCGTTTACGAAGTCTTTAAGCTGAGTAGCAAGACGCGAGCAGGCGTTTGCTTCAACTCTGGCTATTAGCGGTATTGGGATAACAAATGCTGGCAGATAGGACTGGCCAGTTGCATCTGTGCTAATGGTACCTACGTTAGTTAGGGTGCCTACATCCCAAACACGAGCGTCAAAATTGGCATCATCTTCCCATGAACCGAAGCCAAAGCAGCCCGCGCCACCCGGGCCGATTGTGCAGGAAATCGAACCGCTGCGATCAGTTTGTTCAGTAAATCCATCCAGCCAAACTATGTAACGAACTCCAAACTCCGTCATCCTGTCCGCGACAACTGCTTCGGTCATCAGGCGCTCCAAATCACGAGTGCGCAGAGGCGCGGTTCGCGGTTCAAACCAGGGAAACATCGCATCAACAAATTCTTGTTCCGGCACAATACTGATTGAGTTCTCGCCCCGGTTCATCCGCTCACCGACACATTCTACAAATTCGGAACGCGTCTCGTAGTCGCTGGCCTGTCGACGCCCAAGGATAACTACCGACTCGTGATTCTCAATGCCAGTTTCGCCTTGACGAAATTCGTCGATCGTCGTGGTGGTGCAAGAGGCAAGCGAGACCAAAAGCAGCAAGGCAGTCCCTAATCTATTTTTCCCTAGAAAGCGTTTCATAATAGTCCTCGTGCCAGTCGACTCAAGTACGGCTTTAATTTTCTTTACAAAGTATTCAACCAATCTTTAACTTCTGGAACCTGTGAGAAGCTTAGAGAAAAACTCGAAGCTAGATCGCGAAGCGCAACTATAGCCGCAGCATTGATTGCGGCTTCTACCGAACGTAGTGATTCGGTCGGGCTCTTACCGTACGAAGTCAGTACCCAGTCAGCAATATAGTCGCCATCCGCCGTCATCAAACGCATATTGTATTTAATCCAAATTTCATACACATCAAGTTTGGTCTTGGCTGGCAGAGCCAATTGAAATTCTTCTATGCTTGGGGCGAAGATCGCATCGACACCCAATGCCTCAGCCTCTTCGATCGAATCGACCATTATCACTCCATCGAACATCGCGGGCAGCACAGTGCTAAAAAGTTCAATATGGGATTGCCCGCTGGCAATATTGTATTCTT
>TARA_B110000037_G_scaffold103487_1_pt1 | contig 11272 bp, 10 predicted proteins | sample TARA_B110000037 | Tara Oceans TARA_B110000037 (sample SAMEA4397196) | marine metagenome | biome: Polar Biome; feature: [MIX] marine epipelagic wind mixed layer (ENVO:01000061); material: water (ENVO:00002006), including particulate matter (ENVO:01000060) such as... | depth 10-100 m
CAAATTCCCAAAAGAACTTAAATTGACCAAACAAAAACCCCACTAAGGGTAATGTGGCTTGATAAATAGGGAAAATAAGAAAAATCCGAACGGGGATATATAATGCCCAACCATTAATTTCGGGCGAGATTCCAATAAACTCAGTTATCGGTTTTGCTACCCAAGCAGCAAAGGAGCCATTGATGGAAAAAGCGATTAAAATAAGAATGAATTGAAAGTTTGAGGTAATGCCCCATCGTTCTTTTAGTTTTCCCATGGTGCAAAGGTAATGAGGATTAGCTCGTAATTTAATTGTTTGCTCTTAAAGAAAATCGAATTGGATAGCAAGTCGATTAAGCCTTTCCAGAATAGCTTAATATTTTACCTTTCCGGGATTGCTTTTCTTAGGTATTTTTTCTTTTGTTTCTTTTTTATATTTCAAATCTAAACCAAGGAATACTCTTGCTCCACTTGAATTAAGTTTAATTTGCATTGGAGATAAGGTATCTGTTATTGGAATAATTTTTTGTCCAAAAACTTTGGAAGCATCTATGGCCATATCATAACGTTCTAACAGATCCAATTGAACCCAATCCATTGGTAATAATTTAACATCATACTCAAGGGCTTCAATGTAAGAACTAAGATGGCTCATTTGAAAAATGTCTGAAGCAAGTGCTACATTTCCCAAAGCTTCATAAGTTCCACCAACAGCAAATCCATGATTTTTTTGGAGTTTCCGAAAAACGATAGAATCAAAAATAGAAGAATAATAAAGGTCCTTATTTTCATTAATTTAAATCAATAATAATGAATTATTTTTTTTTCATTAAAGAAATCTTGCCCAAAATATTTTGAAATGGGAATTTGTGTAATTCTAGCTTTAAAATCAAATAATTCTTCGGTCAAATCACCTCCTTTTAAATAGATTATTCCGTTTGGTTTAGAATTTTTGTTTTTAGGAGAAATATTATCATTTACTAAGTCTAAAAAATTTCGAAAATTTGTCACAGCTCTGCTTACAACAAAATCAACTTTATGGTGATAATGCCTAGCATTCTCATGAAATCCTATGCAGTTATTAAGTTCAAGTGAATTAGAAATTTCATTGACCACCTTTATTTTTTTTCCTATAGAATCAATAAGAGTAAATTTTGTTTGAGGAAACAAAATTGCTAAGGGGATTCCTGGAAATCCTCCACCAGTGCCTACATCTAAAACTTTTGTTCCCGGTTTAAATTGAATATACTTTGCAATAGCCATAGAATGAAGAACATGTCGTTCATACAAAAACTCAATATCCTTTCTTGAAATCACATTTATCTGACTATTCCAATCTCTAAATAAGCCGTCAAGCATTTCAAATTGATGAATCTGTTTTGGGTTTAAATTGGGGAAATAATCGTTCAAAAATGAAAGGCTCATAGTTTTAATATAGATAGATTTTTATTTTTTTATATAGAATTGGATAATTTAATGTCACCTATCAAAGGTTTTTATTAAATAGTATCTTTTCTGTCTTTAAATATTTGAAAGAGAAGCTCCTTAGCTTTTTCATCTTTATGATTCAAGACTCTACATACCAGGTGGCAGTCGTACTTAGCTTTATCTGTTAATTTTTCGTTTAATAATTCTTCCATGGGGAGCCACTAACAACGGTGTTCCAAATAAACAAAAAAGGATAGAACAAAAGTAAAAATATTTCACATGTTGGTATCCATGGCAATAAATCAAGTGAATTGGTTTTTTTTGAAACCTTATAGTGTAATGCTGTTAGGGAAATTAGATTTATTAAAAAAAGTCCTAACGCAATAATTTTTAATGACCCAAAAAAAGAGATGAAAAGCGTGCTAAAGAAAAGGTATCGAACCAGGGTAATGTAGAATAAGGCAGATATAGAAATTAAGTTGTATCGGTTTGATGTAGTTAAATGCCTCCTTTTTTGTTCCATCCAGTTAGCGAAAGTTTTTTCGGGAATAGAAATAGTGTATGAATCTTCCGAGAAAGAACTTACAGTATTTTTTGAGTTGGCGACTTCATTAATAAATAAATCATCGTCTCCAGAGGGCATAAATTGATGAGAGGCAAATCCACGATTATCAAAAAATAAATCTTTATGGTAAGCCAAATTTCTACCGACTCCCATATAAGGAATCCCAATTTTTGAAAGACCAATATATTGTAAAGCAATTAAAAGTGCTTCACCTCTTATAAGTTTATTTAAAAACCCCGACCCTTTTTGGTAAGCGCCATACCCCAAAACAATTTTTTTAGAGTTGGAAAACTTGGAAGTCATCCCCCTAATCCAATTATTGCTTGATGGAAAACAGTCTGCATCAGTTAATAAAACGTGATCGTATGTAGCAGATTTTAATCCAATTGTAAGAGCCAGTTTTTTTCCTGCCCAGTGTAATTCACTTTGCTGAACTTTGGTGATTTTAAGGTTTTCGTATTTGTTTGCAAAGGCGTTTAACAAAACTTCCGTATTGTCAATTGATCTATCGTTAACTACCACTACTTCAAAGTGAGGGTAGTTTTGCTTCATTATTTTAGGGATAAACTCAATTAAATTATTGCTTTCGTTTCTGGCGCATATTATTATAGATACAGGAGGAGTTATTTTGGAAATTTCACCGTTTTTTATAAAAGCAGCCATACCAGTTACCAACCAATCATTAATTATTTTTAGACCAAAAACCACAAGTAGGCCTATGAAAAATGGTGTTATTTCGGGTATTTCCATTAGTTACAAATCTTCTCTTTTTTAAGTATTGGGAGAAGTTTAATGAATTTACTTTTTAACATTGGAAAAGAGCTAATGAACATATGCGCCAATATCCTAAGTTAATATTTTCTTACTACGGTCTTTTCTATTTTGTCGCAATTGTGTTTACTGTTATTTATTCTTTCTATGGAGAATAAAATAAACAAAAGCAATGAAAAATTATTGCTATAAAAGGAAGGTCATTTGTGAATAGGAAGTCGTTTCCAATGGGTAGATCTATTTTTTTCTTCTGTCAAAATAAAACAAAAACCAACCTTTGTTAAAACCTTTTCCTACCATTACCCCATCCACATATCTTTGCTGACGTTAATTCAAGAAAATGAACTTTAAATTAGAAACAACCGATAAAGAAGGAAAAGCCCGAGCTGGTGTTTTAGAAACCGAGCATGGCAAAATAGAAACGCCAATTTTTATGCCCGTTGGCACAGCAGGTTCAGTAAAAGCTGTTCACCAAAGAGAACTAAAGGACGACATAAAGGCTCAAATTATTTTAGGAAACACTTACCATTTATATCTTCGACCTGGCTTAGATGTAATCGAAACGGTAGGAGGTTTGCATAAATTTATTAATTGGGATAAGCCTATTTTGACCGATAGCGGTGGTTACCAAGTTTATTCACTTTCAGATTCTAGAAAAATAACTGAAGAGGGAGTGAAATTCGCTTCGCATATTGATGGCTCTCGTCATTTTTTCACACCAGAAAAAGCCATTGAAATCCAACGTAATATTGGTGCTGATATAATTATGGCATTTGATGAATGCACTCCGTATCCTTGCGACTATACTTATGCAAGTAAGAGTTTAGACATGACTCATCGCTGGTTGGATCGATGTATTAATCACATGGATGTTGTCCAACCAAAATATGGTTATGCCCAAGCTTTGTTTCCAATTGTTCAGGGAAGTGTTTATAAAGATTTACGAGAAAAATCGGCGGAATATATTGCCGCTAAAGGAGCTGCTGGAAATGCAATTGGTGGACTTTCGGTTGGTGAGCCACACGAAGACATGTACGCTATGACCGATTTGGTTTGCAATATTTTACCTAAAGAAAAGCCAAGATATTTAATGGGGGTAGGAACTCCAGCTAATATTTTGGAATGTATAGATCTTGGAGTCGATATGTTCGATTGCGTCATGCCTACAAGAAACGCACGAAATGGACAACTTTTTACTGCTGAAGGAATAATTAATATTAAAAACCAAAAATGGCAAAACGATCATTCGCCAATTGACCCAGAAGGGACAACTTATGTTGATTCACAATATTCTAAAGCCTATTTGCGTCATTTAATAACGTCAAGAGAAATGTTGGGTGCTCAAATTGCAACTGTGCACAATTTGGGGTTTTATTTGTGGTTGGCCAAAGAGGCGAGAAAACAAATTTTAGCTGGCACTTTCAAATCATGGAAAAATGTAATGGTTAAAAAAGTGGCTCAAAGAATTTAGCGATTTGAAAAAAATTGATGCATATATTATTAAGAACTTTCTATTAACATTCTTTTTTATTTTAGGTGTTTTAATGCTCATTGCTTGTGTATTTGACTACACTGAAAAAATGGATGATTTTACCGAAAGAAACGCTCCAATCTGGGGTTTACTTTTCGACTATTATAAAAATTTCGTCATTTTTTATGCAAATATGTTTAGTCCGTTGCTCATATTTATTTCGGTAATAATTTTTACTTCAAAAATGGCAGCTCGAACCGAGATTGTGGCAATACTATCCAGTGGTGTATCTTTTTATCGATACCTCTGGCCTTACTTTCTGGCCTCTACTTTTCTGGTAATACTATCCTTAGCATTTAATCACTATGCCGTTCCACACGCCAATAAAACTCGCATTGCTTTTGAAGAATCATATTTCAAAATTGCTTTTAGAAATCATGACAAAGAGATTCATAAAAAAATCGGAAAAAATGAATTAATCTATTTCGAATCCTATAATGCTCAAAGCGATATTGGATATAAGTTTAGTCTTGAACATTGGGACGGAAACGGTGCTCTTTCTTTTAAAATTCGATCAGATTATGCGCAATATGATACCATAAAACAGAAATGGACTATTCATAATTATATAAAACGCCACATTAATGGAGAAGAAGAATGGGTAGAAAAAGGGTTTGAGATGGATACCGCAATAAACCTTCATCCCAATGAATTTGAGCGAAGATTGGAATATACTACTCAAATGATGACAACTCCTGAGTTAAATGAATATATAGAACTTGAAAAAAAATCGGGTTCCGAAAATATAGCTCATCATTTAATTGAAAAATACAAAAGAACCGCCCTTCCGTTTTCCACTTTCGTTATGGTACTAATTGGAGTCAGTATTTCTAGTAGAAAAGTAAGGGGTGGGGTAGGTGCTCATTTGGCCTTCGGCTTGTTGGTAGCCGTTTCTTATGTTTTTATGGATAGGGTTGCTACAGTTTATGCACTTAATGCTGGTTTGTCACCTCTTTTAGCTTCTTGGATTCCTAATTTTATTTATGGCATATTGGCCTTGTACATATTTAGATTGGCCCCTAAATAATTAGTTCAATTTACCTATCCAGGAAATGTATTTTGAATCCATTTTTTTTGGTTTTTCTTTAAACAAGCCATACATGGTACTGCCTGTTCCTGTCATGGACGCATAAATTGCCCCATGATCATATAATTGATTTTTAATTAATTCTATTATTGAATAGTTTTTAAAAATCGCTTTTTCAAAATCGTTGATAACGTAATTTTTCCAGGACTTTATATCTTCAACAACTAAATCTTTTAGATTAGAATTTGGTTTTTTGGGTTTTATGTTCGAAAAAGCAATTTGTGTGCTAATATGTATTTCTGGGTGAACGATATAGAGGTAATATTCTTTTAAAGAAAGAGAAGATGGTTTTAAAATTTCGCCTCTTCCGGTAACTAATCTTGGGATATTATTTATGAAAAACGGACAATCACTTCCTAAAGTAGCTGCATAATCTTCAAGTTTAGAATTGGAAATGTTGAGATTAAACTTACTGTTTAATAGATTTAAAACAGAACTCCCGTCTGCCGACCCACCTCCAAGACCTGCTCCATTAGGCACATTTTTAAGCAAATGAATATGGATAGGATTTAAATTATAATCGTTTTTAATAAGTTGATAGGCTTTCCATACAATATTATCTTCTTTTTTTATTTTTAGTGAAGTCCCATAATTAAATAGTTGAGTTTTGGTTGAAGGGTTTACCTCAATTACATCGCTCCAACTTACTGGGTAGAAAATGCTTTGTAAATTATGAAAGCCATCATTTCGCTTTGAAATAATATTAAGACCAATATTAATTTTACATCCTGGAAAAGAAATCACAATACTTGTTTGGCACAAACATAACATTACCGTTTGATTTAGTTAAATTTGCGGACCAAAATTCGATTATATGGCCGTGTTTTTAGACTTTGAAGAACCAATAGCTGACTTGTGTGAACAATTAGATAAAGCGGAGGAGACCGCTGATAAGGGGAAGGTGGACATGACTGAAACCATAGCCGACCTGAAACAAAAAATCGAGAAAACTCAAATAGAAGTTTATAAGAATCTTACCCCTTGGCAAAAGGTACAAACTTCTCGTCATCCTGAAAGGCCGTATGCTTTGAGTTACATAAGCGCTTTAACTAATGATAATTTCATTGAGTTGCACGGCGATAGAAATGTAAAAGACGATAAAGCCATGATTGGTGGTTTAGGTAATATCGATGGTAGAAGTGCAATGTTTATTGGTCAACAAAAAGGGATAAACACAAAACTCAGACAATACAGAAACTTTGGAATGCCAAATCCTGAAGGATATAGAAAGGCACTTCGATTAATGAAGCTGGCGGAAAAATTCAATAAACCAATAATTTCGCTCATTGATACACCTGGTGCATATCCTGGATTAGAAGCGGAAGAAAGAGGACAAGGTGAAGCAATTGCAAAAAACCTTATGGAAATGGCGCAATTGAAAGTACCCGTAATATGTATTGTAATTGGTGAAGGAGCGTCTGGTGGTGCTTTAGGTATTGGAGTAGGCGATAGAGTTTTAATGCTTGAGAATACTTGGTATTCAGTTATTTCACCTGAATCTTGTTCTTCTATTTTATGGAGAAGCTGGGAGCATAAAGAAAAAGCTGCATCGGCGTTAAACCTTACTGCTCATATCATGCTCAAAAACAAACTTATCGATGGAATTATTCCAGAACCTCCAGGAGGCGCTCATTCCAATTACAAAGGGATGTTTTCTACTGTGAAAAAAGAAATATTACATCAACTTTCGGATTTAGATAAGTTAGGTCCCGAAGAAAGAATAAATCAAAGAATAGATAAGTTCTGTTCTATGGGTTATTCGGAAGAGTAGCAAAACTATTTCTTCAAAAATAGGACAGATCCATTGCTGTTAGTAATTTGCCCAAGTTCAGTTCCAGTTGCGACATTGTAAATGTAATGTTTTGATTGTACCTCATACATAAGTAAAGTTTCACTTGCCAGATAAGAATAAGAACCCACGCCTGATATGTTATTTATGGTTAGTGAATTTGTAGGATTTCTTGAAACCTGGTCACCAGAATTAAATTCATAAATTCCACTATTGGTGAATATCCACACATCTGTGCTAGAGATCATAATAGGATTTTGTGTTGTAGCTCTAGCAGAAATTGTTAATGATAATTGAGGTATTGCATTTAGACTTTTATTGTAATAAAAAAATGTAGTATGGGAACTGTTCGATGGACTTTCAGTCATAACATATACACGGTTTTCGTCTCCAAAACTGAATAACCCTAGAACATTAACATACCTTTGAATTGGCACATTTGCAATATAAGCTCCTGTAGCAGCCTCATAAGTTACTAATTTAATTCTTCTGTCATTATTGTCATATTCTACTGAAAAAATAGTTTGTCCTACTTGTAAAATAAAAGAACTTTCATCGTATTTATTTTGGATATTTAAATTTAATGAACCATTTGCATTGTATGTAGAAACAAAATCTGGCAAATTGTAGTTGGATACATACATTTTGTCAGATGACCTTAAAATAACATTCCTATTAATCGGATTAATTAGGGTTTTCTTCTCATTTCCCGTGAATCCATTCCATATTACAAGCTTGTTTCCTTCGGCTGCAAAAATATTCTCTCCTAAAGAGTTTACTTTAGAAACATCATTTGAAATTGAATAGGTGCTAAATTTTTGCATGCCTTTATCGTAAAGGGTAATTTTTGCTGGCCGCGTGCTCCGATCAAAACTTGCAATTGCGAATTCCTCTGTTGTAGAAGTGGTTTCCCCAACATGAAATGATCTTCTAAACGTATCGGTTTCAAATTTATTTGCAACTACAATGTGCCACGTAAAAATTCCTGTTCTAAAATAATTGATTCCATGTTGAAATTTATAAGTTAACTCGTGCAAGGTGCCTTTGTTGTATTGAGGCTCCAGTATATTTATAACTGTATCTCGAACGGGTCCTATTAAAAAAGACTTTAGCATTAATATATTATCTTCATCTTTCACTTTAGCTTTAAGCAAGATTGAGTTTCCAGGCTGGAATTTTTCACCTTCTTTAGCCGGTGACATAAATTGAACATCAGGTTTTACTATTTCTTGTTTTTTACAAGATATTACTCCTAAAGTGATTAAGGTTAATGCAAAAGCAAAATATTTTATGGAGTTAAAAATGGTCATAGTAATTTTTTAATGCAAACAACAATTTGTTTTTGCGAAAGTATAAATGAGAAATTGATATCTAAATTTGGGAATTTATAATATTTAAAAGTTTAAATATATCCCAATAAATATTGATATGCAACAAGTTAATATATATTTTATTGGGCGGTTATATAGGTGATAATGAATAAATTGTGGCTAGAAAGTTTTATTGAATTAAATGTTAGTAAATTTATACCTTTACAGCCTTAATTGGAGTACGTCTAGTGATAGATTTGCACTCAATTGTTTATGAAAATGAAAAAACTTGCACTAATATTTCTTGGGCTGTTTATAGCAGCAGTATTTCTTTCTTCTTGTAAAAGTCATGAGCGTTGTCCTGCGTACAGCAAGACCTCTATTCAGCCACAGGAAGAACAGGGTTGATATTTTAATAAAAATAAATTTTTATTGGCTTTACCTTTTATTAAGGTAGAGCCTTTTTTATTTTCGCACCTCAAATGAAATATCAAAACGATTTAATAATTAGATCTGCGAAAGGTGAACACGTCGAACGTGTACCAGTATGGTTAATGAGGCAGGCTGGTCGAATTCTTCCGGAATATAGAGAAATACGCAATAGTCTTTCATCGTTTAAAGAATTAGTAGAAACACCTGAACTTGCCGCTGAAGTTACTATTCAGCCAGTTGATATTTTGGGTGTAGATGCCGCAATTATATTTTCAGATATTTTGGTTATTCCAGATGCAATGGGCCTTCCATATACCATGCAAAAAGGAGTTGGGCCGGTTTTCCCGAAAAAAATCGAACAAGTTTCTGACATTGATAAACTTAGAGTTGCCAAACCAGAAGAAGATCTGCATTATGTACTAGATGCCATAAAAATCACTAAAAAGAAATTAAACGGAAGGGTTCCTATTATTGGATTTGCAGGTGCTCCTTGGACTATTTTCAGTTACATGATTGAAGGAAGCGGTTCTAAAACTTTTTCTCAAGCACGGAAATTTCTATACACCAATCCTAAAGCATCACACGATTTATTGAATAAAATAACTGAATCTACCATTTATTATTTGAAAGCTCAAATTGCTGCTGGTGTTGAAATAGTTCAGATATTTGATAGTTGGGCTGGGATTTTACCTCCTTTTCAATACAAAGAATTTGGATTAAAGTATCTTAAGCAAATTTGTGATTCGATAAATGAAGTTCCTATTACTCTTTTTGCAAAAGGAGCATGGTATGCATACGACGATTTATCTAAATTGAATTGCAATACCATAGGTGTAGATTGGAACACAAAACCTGCTTTGGCAAGACAATTGGTAGGAGCAGACAAAACATTGCAAGGTAATTTGGATCCCTGTTTACTTTATTCTTCTAATGAAGTCATTATTTCGGCAACTAAGGAGATGTTGACTATTTTTGGGGCTCAAAAATATATTGCGAATTTAGGGCATGGTGTTTATCCAGATACTGACCCAAAAAAAGTAAAACTATTTGTTGACACAGTAAAAAACTTTAAATTTTAAAAAATGAAAAAGATTTTTCTTTCTGGTATAGTTGGTTTGGTTTTTACCGCTAGCCTTATTGCTCAAGTTAATAAAGCCCCAAATCCAAGTTTCGAAGATGTTGGGAAAATAAAAGGAGTTGGTGCTATCGAGTCTGTTTTAGAATGGTATTCTCCTGAAGGAATGGAGCCGGCAGATGTGTTTTCAATACAAGCTAAAAAAGATGAAGTTCAAGTTCCATTAAATATTCGCGGTAGAGCTGAAACTTTTGACGGACAAACTTATGTTGGGCTTTTGGCTTATAGTGAAAGAGAAGCAAGACCTAGGACTTTTATTCAAGCTAAAATGCCGAAAAAATTAATTGCAGGAAAAAAGTATTGTATAAAAATGCATGTTATGGCATCGGGAATTTCAAAATATACTTGCGATAATTTTGGAATGCTGCTCAGTGGTAAAGCTTCTAAAATAAAAGATATTGAAGGATGGGAACTTGATCCACAATTGAAATATACAGATAATACAATTATTAATGATCAAACTGAATGGGTTCCAATTTGTCTGGAATATGAATCGGATGGAACAGAGCGTTACATTACGATTGGAAATTTCACGCCTCAAAGTGCTGTAAAAACTCAAAAAATGAAAAGACCTAGAGAATTTAAAGTTCCTCAAACTAGAGACGCATATTATTTTGTTGATATGGTTTCTGTTATTGCTTTGGGTCACTTGGAAGAGCCTTGTGATTGTAGACCATTAGAAAGTGACAAGCCAAAATTAGACGTGGTTTACACGAAAAATGTTAGTGAGAATATAGAAGGAACAACTCTAGAAAAGATAGAGCATAAGGTAATCCATTTTAGCAAAAACAGTTCAGATTTAAGCGATGAAGATAAATCTAAAGTAGATGAGGTAGTTGCCTTGTTAAATGAAGATCCGACTGTAAGCATTATAGTTACAGGGTATTCAACTGCAACGGAAAAGCCTGAGACGGCAGAAGGTAGAGCGAAAGCTACATTTGCTTATATCACAAGTGTAAAGGGTATTTCTGCAGACAGAATAAAATATGAGGGAATTGTTCCTGAACCAAATACAGATGAAGGTCCTTCTATTACTGATGAGCATGCTGCTGCTGCAAATAGAAAAGTAGAATTTAAAGCACAATAATTAGCGATTGAAAAAACCAATCCTATTAATAATCATACTCTTAATTACATTTTTTATAAAAGCTCAAAACTTGGTACCTAATCCAGGTTTTGAGCTTTTTACTGAATGCCCTACTTCAATTGCTCAGTTTAATTACACCAAATTCTGGTTTTCGGGAA
>TARA_B110000037_G_scaffold7108_1_pt1 | contig 11259 bp, 12 predicted proteins | sample TARA_B110000037 | Tara Oceans TARA_B110000037 (sample SAMEA4397196) | marine metagenome | biome: Polar Biome; feature: [MIX] marine epipelagic wind mixed layer (ENVO:01000061); material: water (ENVO:00002006), including particulate matter (ENVO:01000060) such as... | depth 10-100 m
TCTTCTATGAATAACTGTATATCGTCAGTTGCTGCATGTGTTCTAGTGTCATAATTTATTGTAAATGTAGTTACGCCATCAGTTGTTTCTAAGTATTTTAAAAAGTCTGTATCTGTGCCAGTGTCCTGAACTGTAACACTACCGCCTGTAGCAGCGTTAGTAAAGTTATATATAACCTCACTTCTAGTAGCATTTGTAATTAGTAGTATTTCGTCGACGCTATAACGCCCTTGCCATTTAAGTGTTCCTACTCCTGTATAAACTTTAGTTGGTAGGAAAGTAAGACCGTTTGCAATAACTGTTGTAGTAGCATATGCAAATGTGTCAATAATAACTGCTGCACTAGATGAAACTGATCCTGCAACTGCACTGTAGAATGTATGTATACTAGTATCTGAACTTATGCCTACATTAATAGTAACTGTGTCTGTTGTTACTGCGATCACTGTAGCAGATGTTCTATAGAATGGATCTCTACCTGATGCGTTAGGAACACCTGTTCCTCTTGGGTACGGGTGTAATGTTGCATTAGCATCTAATGCACATGTAAATGTTATTCCGCCGGGCGCAATAACAATCGAGCTTCCTACTGTAAGATCGTGCCCAGTAAGTGTAATAGTCATTAATCCAGTATCAGGTTTATATGTTGCGCCTGTTGGAGTGTATGTTGCTGTTTCAGCAGTTTTAGTTGCATCAATTACTTGTGGTTCTAATGTTTGTAATGAAGTATATGCAGTATTTGCAAAAATATAATCTTTAATTAATCGACCAATAAAGTTGTGTGTAGCAATTTCTGGACCACGGTCTCCGTCAACTTGTGCAACAGTTTGATCCCAGTAATATTTTATATTATTGTATAATGTTTCATTGCCGCCAAATCGTAAATCGTTTAAATATGCGCCAACTACATAACCAATGTCTCGTTCGCATTTTGCTTCACTAGTATTTGTATAGTTAAAGAATACGTCGCTAATTGCATTTGTTAATGCAGATTCAAATGTATGCACACTAGTATCTGAACTTATGCCTACATTAACTGTTACAGAAGTTGAAGTTGTAGCTGTGATTCCAAGTGCTTTTTGATAAGCAGGATCTGTTACTCTTGGATACGGATGTAAGGTTGCGTTGCCATCCAATGCACACCTAAACGTAATACCCGATGCTGCTATCAGTAGTGCGTCTCCGACATTAAAGTTGTGTGTGCCTATCGTTACTTCTAATACCCCAGTAGTGGGTGCGTATGTAGCGCCTGTGGGGGTATATTGGGCAGCGTTTGCTATCTTATTAGTTATATATGCACCAGCTTCTTTTTGTATGTATGCTTTATTAGAATTTAATAAGCTATATGCGTTTGGGAAAAGGTTATCGGTTGCTCCGATACCAGGTTTAAATACATAATTTTTTATCTGCGTCTTTGCCATATTTTATAATCCAAATGCTATTGCTAGTGATAGTGATGTGCTATCTACATATTGTTTGTTAGTTAAGCTAGTGCCTGTTGTAGGTAAACTTGCTACACTTGCTGAAGTAAATGCTGCTGTTGAAGGAGTAACTTCTCCTATTGCACTGTTATTTATAGTAGTGTCAACTACTGGTACTGTAGAGCCGGTAGACTTAATTATACCTAAAGATGTGCCGTCTATTTTTACAATGATATGATTCGCAGCTTCTAATTCTAAATTTGTAGGAGAACTTATATTTTGTATGCCAAGTCCGTCGATGTTTAGTGAGCCGCCGATATATAAATCGCCTGCGATTCCTGTGCCGCCGGCAACAGTTAATGCTCCAGTAGACGAACTAGTTGCAACAGTTGTTGCATTAATATCAAGTGTACTAAATTGCCCTGCTGGATCTATTATATTAATAGTTCCAAAAACATTGCCAATGCCATTTCCATAGTAAAGTACATTAGGTGCATCGTTGGATATTGCAACTGCTAAAGTTCCAGAAGTTTTTCCTTGTGCTTCAGAGCCTGTAGACCCGTCACTATGCGTTAACCCAATATCATATAAAGTAGTTTGATCAGCTTGATAAATTTTAAATGTTAAGTTTGGAACTGTTATTTTAAATGTATAACTTTTAGATCTTGCAAGAGTAATTGTAGGATTTGATCCTACAATATTTGCAAATGCAAAACTAGTAGAGACTTCGGAAACAGTAAAGTCAGCAATATTACTGTCTGATACTACTGAGTTTGTAATAACAGAAGTAGCAGTAATATTGCCAAGACTATCAACAGAGAACCCTGGAGCCTTAAAGCCATACTGTGATTCAAACGGTGAATTGATAACTGCCATTGTGGTATTAGTCTCCTATATTATTATTTATCAGATAATAAGACTAGACTACTAGCGGAGTCTGGGTGTGAAAATATTGTGCGGTATGTATAAACTTTGTCCCAGTATAGTTTTGTGCAGCAACTTCTGCTTCTAAATCTTCTGCAACAATTACAGGATTTACTATTACATCAACATAACTATCATTAACTGTAGCACTTATTGTTAATATATCATTAAGTGTGTTATTTCTAGCATATATTACTATACTTGCACGGTCTCTGCTTGCTGTAACTGCTACTTTAATAAGTTCTTTATTGTTAACATCAAAGTCTGCACTTATAGTATAATCTACACTACAAAAGTTGCCGACATGCCACCTATCTAATAATGTATTAGTATATGCTTGCTTCCAGGGACCGTTGTGACTAGTCCCTGTGTTGTTTCTAAACAACAATGTGTTTTTCATTCCGTCTGTTAAATACTTTTTTAAGTTTTGCATCAAGTGCCCCTCTTTTTAGTATTTATCAGTTTTTTACAGTTATCAGTTTATTGTATTCAGGAAGATACAAATATTCGATATCACAGTTGACTAATGTACGTACAGCATCGTCGAGTGTTTCTACAAGAGGTTCGCCGCCTAAGTTAAAGCTAGTATTAAAGATAATTGGACATCCTGTCTTTTCTTTGAATGCTTTAATAATATCATAGTAATGCGGATTCTGCTCACGTGTAACTGTTTGAATACGACATGTTCCGTCTATGTGTATAATTCCTGGAATCTTTTCTTCAATGCCAGGCTGGCAATTTACAGCATACATCATTGTAGGAGAACTTTCCATGCCACGCAAATCAAACCATTCGTGTACATCTTCTTCTAAGATACTGCCTGCAAATGGACGGAAGTATTCTCTGTGCTTCACACTGTTAACAAAATCTTTACCATTTGGATCTGTTGGATCATACATGATACTTCTGTTACCTAATGCACGTGGACCATTTTCACTACGTCCTTGGAATAGTGTTACAATGTTTCTATCAGTCATTAATTTAATAACATCGTCTTGTGATGCATCTGTAACTTCTGCATTATAGTTTGATGCAATATTATTAATGCTTTCATCTGTATAGCTATGTACAGGACCTAGATAAACATCGTCTTGTCTTGCACGTACTGTTGCATCTTCGGTAATAACATGATGCCATGTATATGCTGCTCCCATAGCAGTGCCTGCATCGTTTGATATTGGCTCTACATAGATTTCAATCCCTTCATCTTTGAGTGCTTTAAGATAATGGTAATTAGCAACACAATTAAGTCCGTATCCGCCGCTGATTACAACATTTTTACAACCACTAATTTCCACAGCATGTCTAATTAAGTTAGTTACTGATTGTTGGCTCTCAGTTTGTACAGCGTATGCCATATCTCTTCTATTTTGTAATAATGTAACATCTTCGTCACTATCGTTATTTAAAAAATTATACATGTTAGAATTTACTACAGCGCCATTAGGATATCGAGGAACTATTAAATTCCTATTAGTAGTCGGAACAGGTAAGTCATTAGCATCTGTTATACTCGGAAAAGAATCATTGGGCTTGCCGTACGGAAATAATCCCATAGTTTTTCCTGCTTCAATACTGCTCCAACCACAATATTCTGTTACTGCTTCATATGCTTTTACAATACCCGCTCTGTCAGATATTAGCATATCAAAATTAGCATCCTGTTCCCAATCGCCTCCTTGGAAATTTTTAATATATGCTCCTACCAGCATATTTCTAGTACCCATTGTCTTATGTAATGTTTTGCAAATCGCCGGGTATTCGCATTTGTAAATACTTTCTGTTTCCCATACTGTTAATTGGTCGCCTTGAACGGTTAATGGAAAAAATGTGCCAGCGCCGTCTACAATTACTGCAACAGCTTCCTTGAATCCGCTACGATAAAATGCTAAACTAGCATGCATTTTGTGGTGAAACATTGCCATATCATGCACTTGAGGATGAGTCCAATTTTCTCTATCAGGCATTAGGTCTTCAATTAAACCTAATTTTCTTGCAAGTCCTGAATAAACATCTTCACCAGAATAATCTAATTTACCCGCAGTATCAAGAGTAGTAGTATGAGAAATAACCAAATGGTCAATTTTATTTGTATATTCTAATATTTTAAGCATACTAGCTAATGGGCCGCCGTCATACTTTCGTCTTGTAAGACGTTCTTCTTCTATACTAAAAACAATTTCGCCGTCTTTCATTAAGCAAACGCCTGCGTTGTGTCCTCTTGCTATTCCTGCAATCCACAATGGTTCTTTTTTCATTTTTTACCTCTAAAAGTGTTAAACTTGAAATGTAAAGTTTAATATAATTCTATTTTTAAACATAGTAGGATTTGAGCTACTATGAAATTGTTTTGAAGGAAATACTACACATCTTCCTCGGCTTGGTGCTATTCTTACAAGTTGATTTAACTCACCGAGTCTATTTTGGCGATCAAACAATATTGTATCGCCGTCACTATCATGTACATAATACACCATAGACAAAAAATTATCTTGTTCGTGATCTTGGTGAGGAGCGTTATAATGTTCACTGCTTGTGCCGTCTGGGATTGTTAAGTTAGCTTTTATTTTATGAATTGATAATATATTTGTTTCTTCTTTGATAACAGCTATCATAGACTGTACAATATCACTGTACTGAGAACTCCAATCATCACCTTTACAAAACATATGTATCATTTGCGAACAATCTTTTTCTAAAGGGTTGTTAGCATTTATACTACTACCAGAAGACAGATCAACAAAATGCCAATCAAATGGAAAAGAAGTAAGCAAATTTTCAATATCAGAAACTAATTTTTCTGGAAACATATCATCAAAGATTTGATAAGACATACTATTTTTTATCCTTCTTACTAGGAGACCGTTTTTTAATATCTGCTATAATAACATCTTCAATTTTGTCATTCATAGCCATTACGCCCTCATTAACTCTATCTGCATATTCGTCTTGAGTAACTCTAATAGGACTATATACCCTTGCGCCTTCACCCATGTCTAAAATTGTGAACGACTTTTCATTAGGATATGAAACATTTTCTTTAAATGTACTACCAAGAACTACTGTAACCGAAGTGTCTAATGCATAAGCTAAATGTTGGCCTACACTGTCGCACCCTAAGAAATGATCTGTTTGTGCAATTAATGCAGCCCAAGATCGTAATCCTAAACCTTGTGGTATAGCAACTGGTTGTGATATTCCATGTTTTTTAAACTCAATAGCTACTTCGCCCATAAACACTATTGCATAATTTTCACTTAATTTTTTAATTAAGCTAACAACGTTTTCAGGTTCAAAACTTCTTCCGCTAAAATCGGAAATAATTCCATTTTCTTCAAATACACTTCTTCCAAAGGGCTGGAATACAATTACTTTATCTTTACCTGTTTTTTCTTTAACATCTCTAATAACTTGTTGAGCTTGTATTAATTCTTGTTTACCTAGTTTGATAGTTGGTTTATCTAAGTCTCTAATACCTTTGTTATTAATAGCAATGTCATATGCTTGTGTTAAATTAGCTTGTTGATTATAATATTCCCAAACTCGATACGGCTCAGGGCTTTCTAATTGCATGTCTTTTAGTTTGTCTTCAAATAAATTCTTATGCCAAACATCGTATGCTTTTGCATGCAATAACGGATGGCCCTTATAAAAGTCTGTGCCGCCTTCACATACAATAATAAAATTATTGTCAGGATTTTCTTCTGCAAATTTTTCTAATGCAGGGATACTACAAACTACACGGCCTGCGCCACCGTTAATAAAAAATGCTGTATGTCTAGTCATATTAAATAAGGTCCTTATCAAGTTTTATGTTACTTGAATATTTATTGGACCTTATTTAATATATATGCGAAAGTGGATGTAGTTAACCGTTGCTATCAGTTATAATATCTTTGATTGTAATTTTCCAAGGATCAACTAATTTAACTTTTGATAATTGAATAACTGCTCCGCTGCCTGCTGCGGTGTTACTAGTATAAAATACATCGTTGTATGTTGCAGCATCTGGATGATATGCATATGCATGAACTTTAGACTGTCTTGATGTAGTTAGTATTGCACCAGCTGCAGATACTGTTTCAATCTTTATTACAATATCATTTACTACTGTATTATTTTTAAATACACTATCACTTATAAGTATTCTTTCACCTACTACATAACCTGTACCAGCAGTAGTAACATTTACGTCCCATGCTGCTCCAAATGTAGACGGAAAGTCTCTAAGATATTGTCTATGTGCAGCAATGTTATCATATAGGCTCTGAGGTAAATCATCAGAAAGTCTAAGATCTGTAGTAGATAGTTGGTTGTTTCGGTAACTTATTAACCCGCTCCAGCTGTCCATTTCGTCTGCACCTATCCAAGGATATGGAGTAACAAATACGCCGCTAGTAGGATTATATTCAATTTCTCTTTTCTTATAAGTGTGACTTGGAGCCGGTGGCTCATCTCTTACATAGTCTGTACTATCGCCTGGAATATTTTCAGCTAGTTGTGTAAATCCAGACACCATTGTTGGTTCAAAAATTGCACACAAAGTTGGATCAACACTACAATCAACTGCTACTGCATAAAATCCGTCATCTTCGTTATTGTAGTCTTCAAATTCCGGAGCATCGATTGTATAACCTGTTAATTTATTATTACTTCTGTTTACCTGTGCATATTGCACTGCTGGACCACTATATGTTAGTCTTCCAGTTAGTGCTAGATCAGTGGTTGTATGATATTGATCGTCTGGTAAATCGTATGTAAATTCTACTGTGATGTTTGTCATTATTTTTTTCCTATTTTAGTAAAACAGTACGTACACTAAGCCGCCAGCACCAGGTCCGCCCCAATAGCAATGATTGCTATGTACTTGAGAAGAAAAGCCGCCACCGCCTGGAAATATACCAAAGCCGCAACATCCGCCGAAACAACTACAGCATCCATTTGGCCCGAGTCTCGGGCCAGGCGCTGCAAATGGTGCATTAGCAGAAAATTGATGTGCTTCGCCGTAGCAAAATTGTGTAGGTTGCGCATTACCTGTAGTTCCTGGCATGCAAAAATCAGTGTTATCTGACAGTCCTCTACAGCAATAACACATAGTACAGCATGTATAACAGTTTATCCAATAGTAACATCTAGTACAGGCTGCATCTGATCCCTGGCCGCCACATACTTTAGTTTCCCAACGTCCATTAGCACCAGCTGATTCTGAACATACAAAACTACAACTACCGCAGTGTCCTGCTAAATTGCCACTGTCGCAACAAGTTGATCCAGCAGCACAAATTCTTATTCCTTCTCCAGCCGATACATTACAACTTTTAATTGCATATCCGCCATTACCGGCGCCGCCACCTTGTTGACAACAACAAGCCATTGCGCCGCCACCTCCGCCACCCCACATTTCAAATACTGCCTTAGTTGCGCCAGCCGGTACTGTCCATAAACAACATTTGCCGCCGTTTGATGCAGTTCGGATGTCAGTATTCCAAACACTAAAATCCTGGGGTGTAATTGCTGTGCCTTCGCCGTATCCAAACAATAAATCTCTTAAATTAGCCATTTATTTATTTTTCCTTTTTATTTTACAAGTTTCTAGCGTTAAAATTTTCATATTATGATGCTACTCCGTAGAAAATGTTAACTACGCCACCTGCGCCTGCTGCACCGCAATACCCGCCTGTTGTGTGTGATGATGCAGTAGCTCCGCCGCCGCCGGGCCATGATGCATATCCGCCTTGGCAACAGCCGCCGCAAAATCCGCTACAAGCGTCCTTTGTAGCTCTATTACCTGACATTGTAAACGGAGCACTTGGCATAAATTGGTATGATGCACCGGAACACATAGGAGAACCTTTGGCACTGCCTGTTACACCGCAAATGCCAAAACTGCCGCAATGCGAACCGCATTGATATTGTGGGCATCCTTGGCAGTTACATCCGATATGGAAATAACACCTAGCACAGCCTCTGTCTCCGCCGCTAGCACATACAACGTTAATTGCTGCTGTTACATCATATACATATGACGGATTTCCAGGGCATCCTAAACAGCAGCTATTGCTACAAACTGTTGAACCTGCTGCACAAACTCTATAATCTTGTCCGGGTACAACTGTAAGGATTTTTCTAGCATAAGATCCAGATCCTCCTGGCCAACCGCTCATACAACAACATGCGCCGCTGCCGCCGCCGCCGCCGCCCCATAATTCTATTGCTGCCCATGCTACGCCTGCAGGAGCTGTCCATAGACAACAAAATCCTCCATTGTTAGCATCGTCTTTACCTGTAGCATATACAGTTAGTGTTGTATATGCTACAGATCCTGCTCCGCTACTGGGAAAGTCTAGTAATGCTCTTAAAGACATTTATTCATCTCCTGGTGGAGTTGGAAGTGTTATTTTCCACGGCACTGTTTCATCTGCTTGGCCTTTATTAAAGGTTGTTGGCAACGCTCTTAGTGCTGCTCTATAATCTAGCCAAGGCTGTTTAACCTCGGTTGGCATGTCTGGAGCTATTTTTCCATCTGACGCTAGAAGTGCATTATTTCTAACATGAATTACTTCGTCCCAAGTCTGTGCAAGTTCTGATAGTGGAGGCAATACCCACGCTGTACCGTTATGCGAAAGTTTATCTAAATCGTGTGTGTCATCTATTCCTGCAACGCCGTCAAACGTAATAGTTGTTCCATCTGGTAACTCTTCTGATACTACAGTTTGATCTTGTACTGTGCATAAGTGATGTTGTAAAAAACCTAGTATTGCAGGATCATCAGCAGCAGTAACTTCTACTCTACGTGTTCCAAAAGGAACTGGAAGTATATCACCATCATCTTGGGTTGTTTTTATCCCGTTTTCAAGCGCAATAATTCCTGTATCTGCATTAACAAAAACCCAAAGACGGTCTGGGCCAGTATATGATGCTGTTGCAGTTCTGTTTAACGTAGTTGCAGTACTGAATATTTCGTCTGCGATACTATACGTAAAAGATGTTGTTATTTCTGTAATTGGTGTTGGCATATTTTTTTCCTTTTATTGAAAAGCTACTTTTATTTGGCCGCTGGCGCCGTGTTGACCTGTACGATATCCGTCAGCGCATGTGATAGCATGTCCGCCGACGCCGCCTGGCCAAGCCGGGCAACTTGGATAACGTTGAAGAGCACATTGAGTAAAACAGCCTACACCGCACAAGTCTTTACCAGCTCTGCCAGTATTTGCGCCACCTGGATAAATTTCGTACATTGTATTATGACAGAATCGATTACGTATATAAGTTGTTCCGCTACCTTGAAATTCTATATCGGATATAGAACCTGTCCTTAGTTTGGACCAACAACAAGAATATGTACCAAGTGAATAAGACTGGCAACTTACTGATTGATCGCCGCTGCATCCTCCCTGCGCACAAGCTACTACAGTAGAATCAACACATGTAACATAACTATGGCACCCGGGACATCCACAAGAACAACAAATGCCTGTACTGTCTCCGTCACAAGTACTACCGCCTGCACAAATTGTCCATACTTGTCCTGCAACAACTGGCACAGACTTTACAGCATAAACTCCTGTAGTGGCGCCGGAGCCGTTATGTTCGCATTTCCTTGAGCCTCCGCCGCTTGCTCCGCCGCCCCACATTTCAAATGTAGCGGAGGTTATACCAGCTGGTACTGTCCAAGCGCAGCAACAACCTCCGTTGTTAGATGCATAGTTAATATTTCTAACATAAAATATTTCTTTGGCATTTCCAATCGACGGTGGCGATAAGTCTGACAATAATGTACGTAAGCTAGGCATGTATTATGCTCCTGACAAGACCCAACCGTAAGTTACACCAGAGTAAACTAATACTGGCGAACTGTTGTCGATGTCTATCGTTAAATCTGTGGCGGAGCCTTGTATGTTGGCGCCGTTGCGTCCCACTGTAATAGCAGTTGTGCCAGCAACGCCAGTAACGTCTAATATTTGTACTGTGTCGCCTGTCACTGCATCTGCCGCAGGTGGCAATGTAATTGTTATACTTCCAGTTGTACATAGAACTCTGTCATTAGTTTTAGCTTGGTAGCTAATCGCTGTTTCGACAGTAGTAGTTGCATAACTTAAAGTGCTTGTAATATATCTTCCCATAAGAGTCTCTTCCTTCGTTACTAGTATTTATGCCGTTGTTTCAATTCCAAACGCTACAGCACTTATGTTTGCTTGCGAGGAACGAACTACGATCTTTTGTGTGGCAGCTAGTACAATACCAGTGCGCTCTAATATGTTTTTTGGCAATAATTCAGTTTCAAACTCAATATATTCCCCCAATGTTGGTGTATCCAAATCTGCTATTGCAACATTTATAACAGTGGGCTGGTTACCTCTGTTTACAATGTTTAAACTTGCCACGGTATAAATATCCGTAGGCGTTGCATAAACCGTTGTATTTGTGCCTGCTGCGATATCAGCTCCTGCTAATCTACCTGTGGCCATTTTTTATATTCTCCATTATTGTTGTAAAAAGTAATTCATTGCTACTGGCGAACCGCTAATGCCGCCAGTGTAATTAACCTTCTGTAATATATTTATCTGATCGCCTGTCGTTGTTGTTATTTCTTGTCCACTAATCAACACCGAGCCTGCTGTAATGCTGTTAACATTAAGTTCGCCTGCACCGCCACCAATTTGTGAAGCAATATAAGTTTTAATTGCTTTTTGTGTTGGAACAATATTATCACTGTTAGCAGTAAACGTGCCGTCTACACTAAATTCAGTAATAGTTGCTCCTGTTCCACCAAGCTCGACAGCACCTAGTGATAATTCTTGTAGTCCACTAATATTAAATGCATCAGCATTTAGTGATGCAACACCAGTTGACTGTTCAACGTTAAACAAACGCCCGACTCTAAAGTTACCATCTTGGTCAGTACTTGTGTAGA
>TARA_B110000037_G_scaffold23444_1_pt1 | contig 11257 bp, 7 predicted proteins | sample TARA_B110000037 | Tara Oceans TARA_B110000037 (sample SAMEA4397196) | marine metagenome | biome: Polar Biome; feature: [MIX] marine epipelagic wind mixed layer (ENVO:01000061); material: water (ENVO:00002006), including particulate matter (ENVO:01000060) such as... | depth 10-100 m
TGTAAATTTACAAACAATCCGAGACAATGAAAGGCATTATACACTTTTGGAAATAGAAATTGAACTGCTCAACATCGAAATATCAATAGGTTGATTCATCTAAATAATAGGCTCTATAGAACTCATGATCGGTTGCCGCCATCCAAAGCAGCTCTCCCAAACCATTGGTAATGGTAATTTTTTTTCGCATGCTGCTATTTAACAAAAAGCGGTCTTCGCCAACTTGATATACGCTCCCCTGCTTCCAACTGAACAAAGAGTCGGGTAATTCAATAATCAAGGTATTCATAAATTTTTGATTCTGCTCTCGAAAAGCGAGAGCTCTTGACATTTTTCTATTTTTGATATTGCCATTATCGAACATCAGAAAATCACCAGAAGAGCTTAAATTAATGGCATGCTGTCCATAAAATCGATGTTCGGGATCTTCAATAGAATGTGCACCATATTTCCAAATAACTACACCTGATTCACTGTCAATTTTCCAAATCTCGTTAAAATCTCTGAATGATATCAAATAATTTCCATCTCTATCTATCTCTAAAGCATTAGCATGTCCCCAATCAAATCTATGTTCTAACACGTGTTGACCATCAAGAGGGTTTAGATGATCAGAAAGCTTCCAACTCCACAGTTTTTTACCGTTAGCAGAGAGCTTGATGATTCCATCATATCTTATAGTATCCGCTTCTTGTCCGCCATGTGCTAATAAATTAATTGGTAATATTTCACGAGTAAGAGCTACGTAGTGGTTGTCGGTGTCCTTAACCACTTCATGATGAAGTTTACGATCAAATCCACCAACACCAAATTTAAGATGGGTCAATGTATCACCTTCATAAGTAATTTCTACGAGATCTCTATCAGAATCCAAAGCAACATAGCTCTTAGCATAAGGTCTAAAAACCCTATTTAATGCAGTATCGGATTCTTGAAACCACACGACACTCCCTAAGTGATTGATCATAATCATGGCTCCAGGACTGATGATTTTGCGCAAAAAAATGTGGCCTTTAAAGTCAATATCATGAAATAAGATATCTACTTGAGGCAAGTCAGCTGGTAAGTTTTCTAAGGCAATGGGTCTTTGCTTTTCACAAGCAACTAACACTATTAGCAAAAAAAATATTGGCCATTTCATCATAAGCATCATCATACAGATCTGAAAACAAGATATCTAAAATAAACCCTATCATCAAAAAAAAGCATAAAAAAAGGCTGATTCCAATGGAATCAGCCTTTTGAATATTTATTTGAAAATTACGAAGGAAAATCAGCTAATTCAATACAGTTCGCACATTCCCAAGTTTGAGCTGTTGGGAAGGTTATCACTGCACTTTGTTTTTCATATGAACTGTTATAAGTGTAATTATCACTTAGTATAGTCAATACCGTTTTGTCAGCACTGAAATTAAAATATAAATCCCATGAATCACCATAGCCATCCGTTACTGCAGTTTCAAATGTCACCTGTCCGCAAAGATCGGTAAAACCGAAAGTTCCACCTGGAGTACAACAGCCGTACCCTGCTAGATAAGAACCAAAAGACCAGTCTGCAAAATCAAAGTTTCCACCACCATTATCAACTATGCTCGTCGTTCCTGCAACTCCAGAAGCACCACCGCCCCATCCCATAGAGTAATCACCGACATAACTAACTTCTCCTACATACATCTCTGAAGGACATGCAATTGGGAAATTCTGGTCAAATCGACCTGCAAAGGCAGGGCCCGTAATCGTTGAAGAAGCATTTCCACTTCCAAACACTAGTCCACCTTTAGTAAGATAACTCTTCACTGTAAAAGACTTCCCAACATTGGCTGCAGTAATTGTTTCACCCGCAAGACCAGCTAATTCTGTGGCCGTAAATGGATCAATCGTCATACTCGCAAAACCATCTGAATTCGTCGTGAAATCACTTGGGCCATATGTTCTTCCCGGCATGGGTACTTCAGCGCCCCCATCATAAATCATCGTAAACTTATATTCGGTTACATCTGCTCCTTTCGTTTCATCTACAAACTCTACAGAATAACCAAAAGATACGCTAGCTAAGTCATTGGGATTCACCAATGCCGTACCTACCTCTGCCGTTACGCGAGGATAACTCCCCTTTATCGCATCATCAAAAGTTAATATTGGCTTTTCATCAGGATCCTCACATGCAAATGCGAACATCATGAAAAATCCTAACATTAACGTTTTTGAAATATTATTTAAAATTATTTTCATCTTTTTAATATCTAAAAGTTTAACATTAATAAAGTTCGGGACCACCAACATTCCAAAATACCCTATCCGTGAGGGCTCTTTGCGTTGCATTTCCGTTTCTAGAAATATAATCCGTAGGATAATACATAGAATAGGCAAACGCACCCGGGTCTGCCTCCAAGGCAGGAGACATATTGCTAGGTAAACCTGTTCTTCGCCACATATTGTAGGCCTCCAAACCATTTCCCCACAGCGCTATCAAATATTGCTTGGCAATGATGTCTTTCTTTCCATCAGCACTAGCAGAGGTATAGGCAGCCATAACTTCAGTTGCATAGTCGGTAGTCTTTGTGGCTGTGATACCATAAAAGTCCCCTACGTTAACTATATCTCCATTTCTTAGCTCTTTTGCAGTGCCCATAGTGGTGGATACCAGACCATTAAAGCTCATCACTTTCTCCATAGAAGCTATAATACCCGCTTCCAACTCGGCAGAAGCATCTAGCCCCGCACTTATCTTTCTCTCCGCCTGCATCAATTTCACATGAGAAGACAACATGACGGGCAATATACCCTCACCTAAGCCTCCTGTAGATCCTTGAAATCGAGTCTCTGCAAAGCCTCCAGTCCAATTGTCATAATCAAACTGACCTCCACCAGGATACAATCCGTAACTGGTTCTGATATAACCATCTGGAGGCGTTCCTTCTCCATTCATGTGATCCCTTCCTATGTAGCCATCTGTAGTTCCATAACAATAAGGAATTTTGGAAAAATCGCCAGACCAGTGCGAAGGTCTATCTTCTTGAGTAGGCATCACTGAGTAATGACAACCATAACTCGTCACTTCCTGATTCTCACTGTCATCCACCTTGCGGAAGAAATAATAGCGAGCCCTTGGGTCTCTGGTAGTAATTCCAGCTCCATTGGACTCCTCACCTCCAGCAACCAACCACATATAATAATCATTGAGATAATTACCATCTCCGACTTCATAATGGCTGTTGTACATCCAGTGACGAGAATTTGGATTCACCCGCTGACTTCCCGCATTAAATTGAAAATCTTCACCAGCCGTGTCAATGATGTCTCCAGCACTTACAATGGCATCAAATGAAGCTAAATCACCTGTATTTAAATAGGCTCTCATTTTCAGCGTCTTAGCGGCAGTAGTCCATTTTGCAACATCTCCACCATAAATCATATCCAATGCAGGTGCAGGTGCATCTGCTATTGCCAAATTGACTATCGCCTCATCTAATAAAGCAATGGCCGCAGCATAAACATCCGCGCCGCTATCTGCTTTCGGACTAATGAATTCAACACCCTTTCCTGCTTCACTATAAGGAACATCTCCCATCAAATCTACAAGCTGCATCATAGTCCAAGCTTTTAAAACTTGAGCACTGCCGATATGAATAGCGAAATTATTTTCTCCAGCCTTCTCTATCAAAGCATCATAATCTCCGAAAAGTCCTGAATATGCACTGTTCCAGACACCATTCATCGTATTATTGGTAATCGCCGCATTATAAGTATAGGCAACCGTCATATACATTCGGGCCATCGCTCCAGGAGCATAATCGCCCTCAAGATACTGTTGTGCGAATCCCAATTGTATACTGTTATACAAATCAGACAAACTAGCGCTTTGAGCATCTAGTGCATTGGGATTTTCTTGTTGTTCCATATCCCACGAATCACACGCAGAAATAACTCCAACAATTGTCAAAATAAGTAATATTTTATTTACAAATTTCATAAATTTTATATTTTAAAGTTTAATAACCTTAGAACGTTAAGTTCAATGTCATACCAAATTTCTTAGCTGCAGGTGCTGTTCTGAAGTCAAATCCTCGACCGTTTCCAACGCCTGTACTAGAAAGCTCAGGATCAAAATTGATTCCCTTAGGAAAGTTCGGTGCATAATAAAACAAGTTCTCACCTGATAGCGTCAATGCAGCCGTTCCAAACGGTGTTTTCTCTAACCATGTCTTAGGAAGCACATACGCCAAAGAAACCTCTCTTAGTCGAATTACCGTAGCATCAAAAACACCTCCCTCATCAGCATAGAAATAAGCGATAAAGAAAGAATCTCCCATATATGCCTGAATATCATTCGCCACATATGAACCATCAGCAGCTACTTTCACAGCATCAGGCATCACCAATGGAATGTTTCTATCAACATCTGTATCCACCGTGTTACCTCTAGCGAGAAGTGCTTGAACTGTAGAAGAGTAAATATCTCCTCCAGCTATGTACTGCCACTGAAATCCGAATGACAAGCCTTTCCATGTCAATGTATTCATCCAGTTTGCAGTAAAATCAGGATTTGGATTACCTATGACTCCAAATTCTCCAGAGTTTTGATAATCGCCTATACTGGTTACCACAAGTTTTGAATTAGGGTCGTTCTGATCTTCTCTCTTAAAAGTATCTCCATACATAGCTCCAAATGGCTCCCCTGGAATGGCATAGTTGCCTGTTGATCCACCGTATCCCGCAATCTGAACTCTTTCAATTCCTTCATAAATAGAATTGACAGTACTTACGTTTTTGGTATAGTTCAAATTAATATCCCAACGAAGGGCACCTGGTAACGGAGGTCTAATATTCAAGCCTAGCTCAATTCCTTTATTTTGAATTGCCGCCGCATTTACCGTTGTATTGGTGTAACCTGTCGATGGATCCAAGGGAAGCGCTACAATCAAATCACTACTCTCCTTGTTGTACCATGAAAAATCAATCCCAATTAAATCTTGAAACAACCTTGCTTCAACACCTACTTCTAACTCTGTAAACAACTCTCTTTGCAATTCCCTATTACCTAATTGATTAGAACGCGAATTGGTATTTACAATTGAACCTCCTGGAGTCACGAATTGGTTGGTACGAGAATTCAAGATACTTCTGGTCTGATAAGGATCAGGATAACCCGCAGAGGTACCGTAGCTCAACCTAACTTTCAAATAATCTATGGCTTTGGTGTTACCCAATCCTTCGATGGCATCAGAAAGCACAAAAGAGGAACTAATAGAAGGGTAAATTACCGATCTGTTTTCCTTCTCTAAAGTTGACGTCCAGTCATTTCGAACGGATCCATTTACAAACAACCATCCATTATATCCTAAAGTGGCTGTAGCATACAGTCCAAAAACATTCTCTATTGAATTGTAAGAAAAGTTATTGTGCTGAATGAAGTTCCCATGATTAAATAAATTGTAAACAAACTGCTCTTCACTGGTAGTACCTATGACTCCTCCTTCGGTTGAAACACTATTTAAACCAACCAATCCATCAAGGGTTAACGATGATGATAATTTATAATCATACATCAAGTTAAATACCTGAGAATTTGTCCAACTTGAAATAGTATAAGTCGAAAGTTCGCCTAAAGGCTGTCGAGGCCCTCCTATATTGTAAAAACGTTGATTTTGCTGCTCGTAAGTATCGATACTTAACCTATACATCGCCATCCAGTTTTCACCTAAATCATAAGCCAATTCAGTATTTGAAAAGAATCTTGATACTTGCTCATTTTGACCTGAATTGTTCAACGTCCATCTTGGATTTTGAATAGGGCTACCTCTTCTATAATAAACGTTAGAGCCGTCCAATGTTGATTGGAAAGGCATATTCATCAAATCAACAGATCGCGGTGTAAACATGATCGCAGCAAACAAACCATTACCATCTCCACCAAATGCAGGTGCGGTAATTGGTGCCGTTCGTTTCGTATTTACATAATTAAATGAAGATTTTAGCTTTATGCCGTTTTCTAATTCTGATCTAAAGCCAATCCCAAAATTATGCTTATCAATAAAATTCGTTCTTTTCTCCGTTCTACTTGAAGACATGACCATGGGGTCCAATTCAGGTGTAAATCCTTCTTCTGTTAAGTAACTATATGTAGCACTTACTGAAGAATTATCACCCACGGCTTTCTGCATAGAAACCGATGTATTCGAACTCAATCCTTTTTGAAAAAACTCCTCAACACCTGTGTAGGGCTGATAAGGGTAATCTTCAATCACATAATCTCCAAGATCTCCTGCATACTGATCCTGATCGAGGGGGTGTTGAATAATAACTTGTCCATTCGCCTCTTTTACATAAGCAGAGCCATATGAATCAGGATTTAAATCTGCAAAAGCAGCTCCCCAAGTTGAGAAATACCATCCAAATCCAGCATTAAAGCCATTGCCATAAGTATCTTGATAATCTGGAAGATTTGACACCTCAGATTGATATATACCCTGAGTAACACTTACTTCCATCTTTTTGCTAGCTCCTGCTCCTGCTTTACCATTTTTGGTGGTTACCAATACGACTCCATTTCTACCCTGCTCTCCATAAAGAACCGTTGCAGATAGACCTTTTAAAATAGAAATCTCTGCGATAGAATTAGGATCAAGATCTAAAAATCTTGAAGACGCGGTAGCACTACCACTACCAAAGCCTTGACCCGGGCTGTTGGTGTCGGTATTGAAAGGAATTCCATCTACTACAAAAAGAGGTTGATTTGAACCCGTAATGGATGAATAACCTCTAATGATAATGTTAGTTCCCGAACCAGCTAAACCTGAGGTAGACGTGATGTCTACTCCTGTTGCCTTACCTCGTAACAATCTGGCCACATCTGATTCTTGACGTGCAACCAATGCATCGCTACTTATAGAAGAGACACCATAACCCAGCGCTTTCTTCTCTTTCACGACACCAAGTCCCGTGACAACGACTTCAGACAATGTTTCCACATCCTCCATCATGGTAATATCAATTACAGACCTTGAGCCAATAACTACTTCTTGACTCGCTAGACCTATAAACGTATATTCCAAAGTTCCTCCTTCTTCTGGGACACTTAAACGGTAATTACCATCCAAGTCCGTGGTCGTTCCTGTTGCTGTTCCTTTCAGAATTACATTCACACCAGGGACACCGCCACTTCCATCATCAGAAGTTACTATACCGGATACCGTTCTCTGCGCCCAAGCCGTGCTTAGGACGAAAAGAAAGGAGATACTAATTAGTACAATCCTCTTCATAAAATTTGGTTTTTAAAAATGAACATTAAATTTGCATTGTGATTTATAGCTTACTTAATAGAGTAATTTATCAAATAATTAAGAAAATAAAAACAAAACACTATTTAATGTTGATTAAGGATATTTTATTTTTTAAAATAAGATTAATTATTGGTATTTATTAGAATAAATTTAACATAATTAAATATTTATAAAAGAATTAGTAATAATTATTAATAATATTTAAAAAATTAGAAAAAATTAATTTTAAAAAAAAAACAAACTAATTATATGTTATTTTTGATAGCGTACATTTTAAGATATTTTATTTTGTTAATTTTCATATTATATCTATAATCTTCTGAAAATAACATTGTTTGAAAAATAAAAATGGATTAAAACCCTTAGATTTTTTAATCCATAGCCATTAAACGTGAATTATTTTGACCATGATGGATTTACAAAGAGCATCTTACATTACCTCTGCGCTAGTCTCTGAGCTAATCTCTGAGCTAATCTCTGAGGAGCTTTAATTTGATCTAAACATTATTTAGGTATCTAAAATCACAAATGAATGGTCTTTGCAGTGAGATTAATGATTAGTTTTCGGCTCCTATCCTAAATTCTATGCGCCTGTTCTGATCACTCAGCATGGGATCCAATTCAACCGGTTGAGTTGAGCCAAACCCTTTGAATTTTAACTGATCTGAAGGTATGCCAGATTCGATCAGAAAATCATAAACTGCTTTGGCACGCTGTTCGGAGAGTCTCTGGTTATATTCAGCATCTCCTGTTTGATCTGTGTGCCCCTCAATTTGTATGTTTATTCGGTTTTCAACCAAAAATTCAACAACTATTTTGAGTTCTGATTGGGAGTTATTGGTTAGTTCATAGCTTGCCAATTCAAAATAAATATTTTCAAGAATCATACTGGCTCCCACTTCTAGCGGGGACAAGGCTATGTCTATTGTATCAGGCTGCCAAGAGGTGCTGTTTTTGATATCAAATCTGAAATCTTCGAAAAAATAACCTTTCGCTCCTGCATAAACTCCGTAGCTCAAACCTTCGTTCAACGCAAAAAAATATTCACCCGAGATGCTATCGCTGTACGTACTGTACTTCAATTCATTGGTGAAAATATCAAAAAGGTCAATTTTAGCTTTAAGGGGTCGCTGTGAGATCGCATCCGTCACCCGTCCAAAAATATAACTTGAAGTATGCTTGACCAATGAATCAGCAGCAATGGGCAACTCCACAATTTGGCTATTGAGCTTGCCATCTACTCTTTTGAATTCCTGAGAAAAATAAGCCGTTGAACCATCAGCCGAAATGATAAATGATAATTGATCCAAATGATTATTCACCGTATGGCCAAGATTGCCAGGCGCTTGCCATTTCCCCTGCTTTTGTTCACTCATAAATAAATCATACCCCCCAAAACCCGTCCGTCCATTTGACGCAAAAATTAAATTTTCTCCATTGGTATGTATGAAAGGAGTTACATCATCCTTAACTGTATTGATGATTGTTCCCATGTTTTTGGGTTGGGCCCAAGAATCTTCCACGCGTTGTGTATACCAAATATCTCTCTTACCCATCCCACCTGGTCTATCCGATGAAAAGTATAAGGTATTTCCATCAGCCCCTAAACTGGGCTGAGAATCCCAGTTTTTGGAATTAACTACTTCGCCTAAATTTTCAGGATTTGACCAAAAATCACCCTGCTTCTTTGAAATAAAGAGATCACAACTCCCAAACGTCTGACCTTTTTCGCACATGGTAAAAATCAAAGTGCGACCATCTGCAGAAATGGAAGCTGCTCCCTCATTGAACTCAGAATGAATATTTCTACTAAGTAAAGTAGCTGGGGTCCAAACACCGTCTACTCGGTAGCTGACCACTAAGTCTTCATCAGAGGCGCGTGATCTCTTAGTATATATTAAAGTGTTATTGTCGATGGTAAGGGTTGGGAAATATTGTGTGTAATAGCGATTCACGGATAAAGGCAAGGCCTTGGGCGCCAGACCTGCTTCCGTTTTTTGATGCTTATCGGCATAAGCTATACTCGCCATCAGTAGCGAATCGTCTTGATCTATCGGCATTTGGTACAATTGGAATTGATCCATACATGCCTTAGCCTTGACATAGACCCCTTGTTTAAAATACTGCTCTGCCAAAATAATTAATTTCTGGGCACTGATACCCGGCTTATCAGCCACTGAATAATACTGGTCCAGATGATAAAAGGAAGTATCCAAATCACCTAAATTTTTAAAAATGCTGGCCAATGCCCAATGTGCTTCGACGAATGTCGGTTCCTTGGCTAAACACTTTTGATACAATGAGATGCCCTCGTCGAACTTACGTTCTTTTATCAATTGACGGGCAGACTCATACCATTTTTGAACCCGAGGATTATCTACGGAGTATACTTCTTGGGCATATATCCTCTCTGAAAGAAAGAGTAACAAAAATATCAAGAACCATCGCATGCTTATGGTATATTCATGAACTTATGGGTTTGCAATGAGATGGACCAACGAGGATGCTCCTTAACAAATGCAATAATCAAAGGTAGTATTTCTTCTTGTCGACTCCATTCGGGCTGCAAAAGCCACTTGGCTTTGGGATTCATTTTTTTACTGTGTTCAATGGCCCACTTGAAATCTGACTTATGGTAAATAACCAATTTTAGTTCATCACTTTGCTCGTAAAAAACTTCCCTTGGCTTTTTAAACTTTTTTGGGGAGAAACAAATCCAATCCCAATCTCCAGTAAGCGGGTAAACTCCTGATGTTTCAATATGGGTGTTTTTGTTGGCTGCCTTTAATTGTTGGGTTAATTGGGATAGATCATACATCAGGGGCTCTCCCCCAGTAATCACTACGATTTCTGCAGGATGTTCATTGGCCATTTCCACCAAATGATCAACTGAAAAAACAGGATGATTTTTTGCTTCCCAAGATGCTTTAACATCGCACCAATGACACCCTACATCGCAACCTCCGGTTCTTATAAAATAAGCGGCTTTCCCAACATGACAACCCTCACCCTGAATCGTATAAAAAGATTCCATGATAGGTATTTCATCTACAAGAAGATCAAGCGTGGTGTCGTTCATAAGCCTTGAGAGTATTCAACAAAAGTGATGCAATGGTCAAAGGTCCAACCCCTCCCGGCACTGGGGTAATGAAACTACTCAGAGGGGCTACTTTTTCGAAGTCAACATCTCCAGAGAGTCTAAATCCACTCTTTTTTGTATCATCTGGAACACGTGTCGTTCCCACATCTATAATGACCGCACCTGATTTGACCATATCTGCAGTAATGAGCCCGGGCTTACCTACCGCAACAATCAAGATGTCGGCATTTCGGGTATGGCTTGCTAAATTTTGGGTGAACTTATGACAAAGGGTGACCGTAGCCTGTCCTTGCACGGCCATCATTAAGCTCATCGGAGCCCCCACAATCCGACTAGCGCCTACAATAACACAATGCTTCCCTTTGGTTGTCACTTGGTAGCGTGTGAGCAGTTCCATCACGCCAAAGGGCGTGGCGGGCAGCAACAAGGGCTTCTCGGAAACAATGGATCCAAAATTATGATTGGTAAACCCATCTACGTCTTTCTTTGAGTCTATCAAAGTGGTAATCTGCTCTACCGAGATGTGTTTGGGCAAAGGCAACTGCACTATAAATCCATCTATATCATCGTCTTGATTGAGTTGTTTGATGTGCTTAAATAATTTTTCCTCTGTGATGGTGGCTGCGAATTGCAAAAGAGTGTACTCAAATCCCACGGCTTTACAGGCCTTCACCTTGCCGTTAACATAAGTATGACTGGCCCCATTTTCTCCAATCAAGATAATGGCTAGATGGGGGGCTCTTTTATTGTCTTCCTTTAAACCTAAAACCCGTTGTGCAACCTCAGCCTGAATTTCATTTGCTATTTTTTTCCCATCAAGTAATGTTCCCATGGTTAATCAAGTTTTAGAACGGCCATAAATGCTTCTTGAGGT
>TARA_B110000037_G_scaffold213594_1_pt1 | contig 11249 bp, 13 predicted proteins | sample TARA_B110000037 | Tara Oceans TARA_B110000037 (sample SAMEA4397196) | marine metagenome | biome: Polar Biome; feature: [MIX] marine epipelagic wind mixed layer (ENVO:01000061); material: water (ENVO:00002006), including particulate matter (ENVO:01000060) such as... | depth 10-100 m
ACCAGCAGCACCAGCAGCACCAGCAGCACCAGCAGCACCAGCAGCAGCACCCGCTCCGGTTCCCGTAGCTCCTCCGGCCGCGGCACCTCCAGTCCAATCTGTCGTCCCCGCGCCGCAGATCACTGTCCCTTTGATCGGAACTCCAGCCGTTCCGCCTCAACCCGTAGCTCCCGCTGCCCCAGCCAATCCTCTCTTGGTTGCCAGAGCCGCGCCTTTGGCTGCCGCTCCACCAGCCCAACCGACCGCTGCCCCTGTTTTCCCACTCGGTGCCCCTCCTCAGCCAGCCCAACACCCAGCCGGTGTCGGAAATGTTGGTGGAGTAGGCGTGGGCTCGCTTTCCCCGTCTGGACAAGGAAAGAGCATGAGCAATGCAGTCAAAGGAATGATCGCCGCAGCTCTTGTGGCCGGTCTCATCGTTGCGGGAGTCATCTACGCTGGCAAATCAGCGAAAAACGACCAAATCAAACGTCTCAACGAGATTACCGCCGTCTTTAAAGATAAAGACAATCCTCCCGAGGAAATCGATCTTTCAGGCGACGACGTTCAGATGCTTCTTGATAGTCTTTCCACCCTCGGAGCAAAGGAGAAAGGTGAACGTGCCACCTATCTCCAAGCTCTCAATATCGGAAAAGCAACCGACGGCACTGACATCAGCGAAAAAGTCGCGTCCTATGCCAAGGACATATCCATGGATTCCGGCCTTCTTATCAAGCTGTTCCAGCTTGTCGGAGCAAGGGGGGATGAAAGCGCTTTGTCCTCGCTGATCGAATACGCCAGTAAAACCGATGAATCCGGGCCCGGCCAAGCCGCTCTCAACGCAACCAAGAAAATGGCCTCGACTTCAAACTTCGAAAGCCTTCTTTCCATCATTACGACATCTTCCAATTCCTCGATCAAAAACTCGGCGGTGGGCATCTTAAGCGACGTGGTCCGCAAATCGGAAAACCCTTCAGCCTTTTCCAAGGGAATAGTCGGAACTTATAAAAACACTTCGGATGAAGACTCGAAGGTCGCACTCCTTCGCCTCATGGGATCCGCGGGTGGCGACGAGGCAGCCTCGCTCGTAAAGGTAAGCCTCAAAGGAGACAATCCCAAGATGAAAGTCGCTGCGGTCTATGCCCTCCGTAACTGGCCCGATGATTCCCAATTCGACACCCTCTTCGAATACACCTCTGAAGAGGAAGACGACCGCCTCCGTGGCGAGGGGTTCACCGCCCTCATCGAATTCCTCAAGGACGGACCTAAAATGGACGAAGACGACCTGGCGATCTACTGGAGCGACATCGCCGGAATTGCCACTGGAGATACCGAGCAACGGTTCATTATCGACTCCATGGTTTCACAAAACGGAGCCTGGGCCGACGATATACTCGACTACTTCATCGAAGATGGTGACTCCGAAAAGGTTCAAGCCCGTGCCGAAGACGCCAAGGATAAGCACGCCGAGCGAATGACACGAGCCAAGCGAAGCGGAGCTTCTTCCGATGCCGAAGATGCCCCCGAGGAAGAGAAGACTTCAGACGAAGACGAGTAACTCCATCCTATCACACCTTCTAAAGAGGCGGCCCTCATCGGTCGCCTTTTTTTGCAAGCTGTGCTTCACTCCTGATCATGAAAAAAATCATCATTCTCCTGCCCTTGATCGCAAGCTTATCATCGTGCCAACCTGAGGAGAAAAATGCCCAGTCAAACGAACAGGAGAAACCCAAAGCAACACCGGATCCCGATCCGACCTCTCGTGATGGCATTGCCAGACTTCGGGAAATCAATGAGGCGGCCCAGGAATCTTCCACCTCCTCCGTGGGAGTTCTTTTTTCAAAAGAGGACATCCAGCTGATCCTGATAACGCTTCAAGAGAAAGATCTCCAGGCTCTTTCCAAAAGTGACAAGGTGACCTTGCAACAAGCACTCTTCCTTGGAGCGACCACCGATGAGAGCGACTTGGATCAGATCCTCCTCGACGAAGTTCGCGACTCGATAGACGCCGATCAATCCTACCGAACCATGCTCCTTCAAATCATCGATGCCCGCAAAAAACTAAACAAAGAATAGATCGTCATGGCTGAATTCATCCCCCTCATTCCCCCGCTTGTCGCGCTGGTTCTGATCTTGATCACGCGACAGGCCGCGCTTTCTCTTTTCGCTGCAACCATCGCCGGCGCCTTCCTCCTCGCAGGTCCCTCCCCCATTCTCGCCATCCGGTGCCTCTTTGAGGATCACCTTTTTCCAAAAATTGGAAAAAGTAGTTGGAATCTGAGTGCCATCATCTTCACATTTACTTTGGGAGCCTTTGCCACCCTCCTTGAAAAAGGAGGAGGCTTCACCACCATCCTCAATCGCCTTCTTGCCAAAGAAGGCCGTGACCCAAAAAAGAAGCTCCTTTTTGGAGTGTATGGCCTCGGCCTCCTTTGCTTTTTCGACGGCCTCGCCAATGCCGTCCTTCTCGGAAGGGTCGCTCGTCCCCTCACAGACACATTGAGAATCTCACGTCAATTTTTGGCTTACGTCATCGACTCAACCAGCGCCACCGTCGCCTGTGTCGCCTTCATCTCAACCTGGATCGCCACCCAACTGTCTTTCATCAAAGATAACCTCGTTGACGCCCCTTTTGAGGTCAACCCCGCCGCCCTTTTCTTCAACTCGATTCCAGCAAATCCATACTGCTTACTTAGTCTTCTCCTGATTCCTCTGGTCATTTTCAAAGCTTGGCACCTTGGCCCCATGAAGAATGCTCAACCGGTGCCTCTGGATGATTCCCACAATATGCCCGAAGCAGGCTCGCCCTTTCTAGCCTTGATCCCTCTGGCTATCCTGGTGCTCACCCTTCCAGCCTTTATCTACCTCTGGCAAGACGGTAGCGATTGGTCCTGGCAGAATGCCTTCACCTCAGATGGCGTCCCCTACGCCATGGTCGCAGCAGGATTCGTGGCACTCGCCGCAGCCTACCTTTGCTTTCCAAAAAGGCGACGAAAGGAAGCCCCCCAGCACATGCTCGACGGCGCGGCCTCTCTCTTTCCTGCCCTCATCATTTTGATCTGTGCCTGGACTCTCGGGAGTATGTTCAACAGCCTTGGCACTGCTGATCTCCTTGCGCAGATGCTCGGAGATGAAATTAGCCCTCTTTCAGTGCCGCTCGTGATCTTCCTGATTGGTGCCGTGATGTCGTTTATGACCGGAACCTCCTGGGGAACATTCGGGCTTCTCATGCCAATGGCGCTTCCCCTCGTCCTTCGACTGGGGGCGGATCTTCCTGAGGCCGAGTTAATGAATCTCATTTCCATGACAATCGGAGCAGTCTTCGGCGGTGCAGTTTTTGGAGATCATTGCAGCCCTTTCTCAGACACCACCATCGTTTCTGCGCTCGCCTCCGGATGTTCTCCGACCTCACATGTCGCAACGCAACTCCCCTACGCCCTCATTACCGCCACTGGCGCAGCAGCGGCCTATACTTTAATGTGGGTGGGAATCTCCTCGTGGCTCTCGACTCTAATCATCGCTGCCCTGCTTACCGCCTTGGTTCTCGCGCGCAAAAGTAAGTCATGAGAACCCTGACTGGGATTCTTTTCGTACTCACCCTGACCACCCAGGCCGAGCCGAAAAAGATCATCGTGATTTGACGATAGCCAAAGTGAGGGATCCCGCTTTCACCGCTCCAGCTTCATTTCTTCGCCTCGATTTTTCACTCCTCAATAACTCGAGCCCGACACGTGAAGACAGGCGAACGCAAAAAAGGCTGTTCATTTATCACCAGCGGCGGCTTGAAATCTAAAACCCCTCGGCATGTCGTCGACACCCGATGAGATTGCCATTCAAAACAAAGAAAAACCCCATCATCTCTGTGCACATTGAGCCAAAGGTTATTTATCCCACCTAGAGTTTCAAAAGAGACGAAGGCCGGATTTCAACCGATTGACTTTTTGCGATTTTGTTGCTGGGAAATCCTCAGTCAAGCCCCCTACTTCTTAAAGCTCGCCTCACGCTTTTCGTCAACTCGCGCCGGCTTCAGTTTCTTCCAATTCTCTGGGTTAGGCAGTTTCAGATGCCGCTTCCCCTTGCCGTATTCATCAAGATTTGTATTCAATTCTTCCTCACTCAGCGAATTCGATTTCACTCCACCTTCGGGCACCTTCATGCCCGCCGACCACACAATCGCATTCAAGACCACCGTGCGGAATCCATCGAGGGCCCATCCATGATGATAGTGACCACCGGTGAAGCCCACTCCACGACCTCCGTTTGGACGCTCGTAACCCCACATCAGGGCCTGCTCTTTGTTCAGCCCATCGACTCCGTGCTGATTCCAAAGATTGATGTACTTGTGCATGTTCTCACGTGTCGGAGTCGCAGTCACCAGATCAAGCACTTTGTCACGATCATCAACAAAGCGCATGTTGTAATAAAACTCATCCAGACAAGTCACAGTCTCTGGCACGCCATTCCCGACCTCGTGGTCCTTCATCACCTTCATATCAGCCACCCAGTGTGGGTTCACCGACCAGCCTGACTCCATCGCCCCGCCAATCCAGGGCTGGTAATATTTTTTCCCCTCCGCCGGGTTGGGATGCACCGCATAGTGCATAAAGGTGAATCCCACGCCCTTCTTCGCGAGGCCGTCGAGATAGTCCCACTCCCCCGCAATTCCACTCGTTCCATCGGCGAAGATGAAGATGGCATCGGCCTCATCGAGCACCGACTTATCCTTCTTCCAATCCCTGCCAACGACCACAGCTTCCACATCCAGGCCGCTCTGCTCATTGAGGACCTTCGCCAACAGCATGCATCCTGCGCGGAATTCGTGCTCACCCGAGGCGTGACTCCTACTCCCCGCAATCAAAACAATCTTCTTTTTCTTAGCCTCCTCTTTCTTGGCAGAAAGGAAGAGCGGACTGAAAAGAGCAAGGACAAGAGGCAGGATCAGGGCAAAACGTTTCATAGCTGGACCAAATGATACGCATTTATTATCGCTCCCTTACATCTCAAAAGTCAATTCGCTCCACTTCCAACATCCCCTCCAATTCCTGCTTCAACTTTGGGAAGTCACACGCAGCGGCCTCCACCCTTTCCCACAAGGGCTGCGGTAGCTTTTTCATCGTTCAGTGGCTCTCCCGCAATCCATCCTCATCTTCATTGTGATTTTATTCATTCCCGCTACCACTTGGCAATGATCTCCAAAAAGACCTCCCTTCTCCTCGGTCTCATCTTCTTCCTGTCCTCCTCTGCATTCGGACAAAAAAAATCCGAATCCCCAACCTCTGCGAAGCCAAAAAAAATCCTCTTCATCGGCAACAGCTATACCGGTGGCATTCGCAAAACCGTCATCGCTCTCATCAAATCTTCCCCGCACTCCAACACCCAACTCACCTTCATCAACCCCGGAGGGAAAACCCTCGCTTTCCATCTCGCTGAAAAAGAGACCGTCGACAAAATTAAATCCGGCGAGTTCGACTTTGTCGTCCTTCAAGATCAAAGCCAAACCCCCGCACTTTTCCCCGACCGTTTCAAGAAAGCTGCCGGTGGCCTCGATAAAATTATCGACGCATCCGGAGCCCAAACCGTCTTCTACCAAACCTGGGGCCGCCGCGATGGCGACAAACAAAACAAAACGCTCTTCCCCACCTACGACTCCATGCAAAAAGCTCTCAGTAAAAGCTACGCTTCCACTGCCAAAACCTGTAATGCCACCCTCGCTCCCGTCGGTGATACCTGGAGTATCCTCCGAAAGAAAAACCCCGATCTCGGTAAAGATCTCTACGCAAAGGACGGCAGTCACCCCTCCAAAAAAGGGGCCTACCTCGCCGCCTGCGTCTTCTACGCCACCTTCTTCAAAGAAGACCCTCGCAAGCTGACCTTCACCGGAGGCCTAGCCGACTCCGAAGCAAACCTCATCCGCGAACTCTCCTTCTCTCACTCAAAGAAGTAAGACGCCATGAAATCCCTCCTCTCCATCTGCCTCACCCTCCTTGTCACCACGGCAATCAATGGTGCCGCCAAACAACTCGATCTCCCGCAGCTACTCCACCAAGGAGGGAAAACGTGTCTTCGCTGACCAAAATCAGTAAACTCAAATACCCCTCACTCCCCCTCCAAAAACCAAGCCTTCCACCCTCCGGACGCACCGCATCTGCCCCGAGGCCGCTACCGAACGCGACCTCTTCAACGCCTTGGGATTCCCCCGCGTTCGTCTCGCCGCCCAGCTCGACTATCGCTAAACACAAAGCTAAGCAAAGTGTTTCCGCAAGAGTTCCAGGCTCTTGGGCACTGCTGTCATGGGATCTTCCAATCCTTCGAATTCCAGCGAGACATACCCTTTGTAATTCGCCTTCTTCATAATCTTTGCGATGCGTTTGTAATCCAGATCAAGAGTGTACCAACGGCCTTTCCCGAAATAGGTCTTGGCTTGAAGCAGGACTGCCTTAGACGCCAGCTTCTCAAGTCTCGCATAGGGATCTTCGAGAAAATTCCCGGTATCCAATGTCACTTGCAACCAAGGTGAATTCACCGCATCCACCACTTTCATCACGCCCTCCGGTGTCAGGCCAAGGCCCCAGTGATTCTCCAACCCCAGCACCACGCCGCACTTCTCGGCATATGGCACCAGCTGCTTCATCGATTCAATCACCCACTCAAATCCTTCATCTTCGGTGTGCCCCTCTAACACGGGCTCGATCCCCCGATTCGCCATGAGAGCATCAAAGTCCTTGCTCGTCCCCCAGCGCCCAGTGTTGATACGCAGGGTGGGGATTCCCAAAGCATACGCTTGCTCAATATAGGTGATCGTCTGCTCAACATTGCGACGCCTCACAATTCCATCCGGATCCACAAAGTCCTGATGCGTCGAAAAGCCCATCAAGTCCACTCCCGCCATGAAAGCCTGGCGTTTAATATTTTGTAATGCCGGAGGAGAAAAATCCTCCATTTGGATCTGCAAAATCTCCACTCCGTCAAAACCCATCTTGGCCGCCAAATCGATGCACTTCCCGATGTCGCGCAGTTCATCCCGCTGAAACCCCCAAAAACTATAAGTCGAAACTCCGATCGGATTACGGTGTCTTTTCTCCTGTCCAAGTCCGGTCAAACAAGCAGCGGAGGAAAGTGCCAGGGAGGAGATCATCTTACGTCGGGAAAAATCTTTCATCGCGTTATCTTACAAATTTACAGCAAGATGCGAGACTTTGATCTCCACAAAAACAGATCTGTCTGACACCCATCCCAATCTCATATTTCTAAAAGTCACTTCAAAATTATCCCAAACCCCCATCGCCCCCCGCCAATACCTGGCTTTCTTCATCCGTCGATTCTCCTATCAAGGGGCCATCATCATTGGGCTCGCCCATTACGCCATCGGCGCACTCCTTGCCATTCCCGCCAACCTCGCCCTCTCTTTTCCCATCTGCGTCTTGGGCCTCACACCTCATCCCCTGCGGACTCGCTTTCCTCATCATAGCCATCGTGGGAGGAGCCATTGGCGCGAAATTCAGCTCATTGCGGTTAAAACCTTCGATGAAGCTCTGGCCATGGTATCCCACGAAAAGAAAGAAGCTCTTCAAACCACTCTCGCTGACTTTAAGATGGTTCAGAAAGCGCATTTTAGACGATGAAAGGGCGGACTTTTGGGGGCTTACCACCACCCCGTAAAGCGAGGCTGCTAGGATTCAAAACAATAAGGAAATTCAAGAAGATTTACTCAAAGAGTGAAATCTGCTTGATCGAACCGCCCAGCAGTTCAACTTTATAAAAACCGTATGAAAACACACTCTCTCTCATCAAAACGCCGGGGATTTACCCTCGTTGAGCTTCTTGTCGTCATTGCCATCATCGCGGCCCTTGCCGGACTCGCCATCACCGGTGTTCAATCCGGACTCAAGGCTGCAGATGCGTCAAAAGCCACCAGAAACATGAAGGAGATCTACGGCGCCCTCTCCTCCCTTCAAACCGAAGGAGTCAACACCGGCCTTCACGCCCCCAATACTTTCCCTCCCTACAAAGGTAGCCTGCAGGACGGGCAAAAGGCTTCATTCGTCTGGTGGGACCTTGTCGCCGAGACGCTCGATCTCGCGAATCGCGACCAAGGTCGCTTTCGCTGGACCACGCCTCCCTCGGAGACCCTCCTCCAGAATCCTCTCTCGAAAAAGGTCCTTGGAGAGGGGCAAACCACGTATGACTCACTCTACAATGACCCGGACGTCAGCCACGGCAGCTTTGCCTTCAATGCTGAACTCGGTGGCGACGTGAGTTCAACCGCCCAGGAGGAAAATGCCTACACCGTGCGACTCAGCCGCGTTGAAGATCCTCCAACCACCATTTATTTCGGCGAAGCCGATGACGACCAAAAGACAGCCGGTTGGGTCTTCAAAAATATGAAAAATGCGCCTCAGGGAAACCACAAGGACAGTGCCCACTGCTGCTTTATTGACGGTCACATCGAGCTCATCGAAAACACCCATTTAAAGGAAAAACAGTCCTACGATTATTTCACCCAAATCAAGGACAAGAACTACTCCAACAAGCCGTAATCTTTCCGACGGCTCTGTTCCCCGAATTCCCAAGAGGCGGATTTTCAAAGCCGTCTCTTTTAGTTCCCCCTGAGACCTACGATCGCCTCCGCGAAAGTCAGTTTCAACAACGACCTCCTCCCCATTTTTTCGGAGCCCCGTCTTCTCTCCCACGGCCCCGATGAAGAAACCCGCGGGGGAGACTTCCACCTGAACACCGGCTCTCGCCTCGGAGCCGATCCTGCCCTCGGAGCCTGGGCCACCTACGGATTCGGATCTGAAAACCAAAACCTCCCCGGCTACGTCGTCATGACCGAAATGGCCCTCCCCCAAGGGAGGGCCAAGAATTGGTCCAACGGCTTCCTCCCCGCTTATTATCAGGGAACTGCCCTCCGACCAAAAGGCTCTCCCCTTCTCGATCTCGAGCCCCAGCCCTTCAAAACCCGCGCCCACCAACGCGCCGCCTTGGACCAACTGTCCTTTCCCAACGACCAACACGCAAAAAACCATCCCGAGCACGCTGACCTCGCCGCCCGTATGGAGTCCTACGAACTCGCCTACCGCATGCAGATGGAAGTCCCCGACATCGTCGATCTCGACGGCGAATCCGAAAAAACCCGCGAAATGTATGGCATGGACGACAAGGTCACCCACGACTTCGGCCGCCAGTGCCTCATGGCCCGCCGCCTCGTCGAAAAAGGCACCCGCTTCGTGCAAATCTTCGCCGGAGGATGGGACAGCCACGACTACCTCGAACGCGGAGGAGTTTACTCAATTGGCCGCGGCCACAACGCAGATGCCATGACCATCATGATGGCCGGAGGCGGTGTCAAAAAAGGTACCATCGTCGGAGCTACCGACGACATCGGAGCCCAAACCATCGACGTCGCCCGCCCCATCCGCGACTTCCACTGCACCCTCCTCGGCCTCGACGATAATAAGCTCACCTACTTCCACTCCGGTCGCTACAAACAACTCTCCCAATTTGGCGGCACCTTGATCAAGGAACTCATCGGCTGAACCCTTCAAAGCAAGTTCCAAGTAGCCGAAAGTTCCAGCTTTTGGACCACAGTCCAAGGCCCCGCTCCCCTCTCCAGTAGTTCATGCCCAGCTTTTAGCATTTCGCGCGTAAATCCCTCCCTTTCTCCACTTGTAATTAGAAGCCTGAGACTTAGTCTGGTTCCACGCCCGCTGGGTGATCACGTGAACCATGAGTGCTTCTTCCTGTTCCCTGTGCGCCGTTGTTAAATCCTCCATTGGCCGTAAAATTATCGTGGCCCTGACCGGTCTCGCTCTTGTTCTTTTCCTTGCTGGTCATTTGGCCGGCAACCTCCTGATCTACGCTGGCCCCGACGCCTTCAATGAGTATGCCCATTTTCTCCACACCTTCCTTCATGGCATGGGTGTCTGGATTGCCCGCATCGGCCTCCTCGTCTGCCTGATACTCCACGTTTGGTTCACCATTCTCCTGACCAAGGAAAATAAAGCGGCGCGTCCGAAGTATGCCCATGACGCCACCGTGCAGGCACCAAAGTCCTCCCGCATGATGATCTGGAGCGGACTCACCATTCTCGCTTTCATCGTGTATCACCTCCTGCACTTCACCATTCGGATTGATTCAAACCTCGCCAAGATGGGAGAGACCAGCCCTTGGCACATGGTCATCGAAGGATTCCAAAATCCCCTCGTTGTCATCTTCTACGTCATCGCCATGACCCTCCTCTGCTCTCACTTGAGCCACGGCGTCGCCTCCATCTTCCAGACCCTCGGCCTTCGTTCCAAAAAGACCGCCGGCCCCATCAAGTTTATCTCCAAGGCCTACGCCGTCATCGTCTACCTCGGCTTCATCTCCATCCCTCTCGCCGTCCTTCTCTTCGGATTCGGCTGCGAGGCTTGTAAATAACTTTCCCGACCCATGAGCTTAGATTCGAAAGTCCCCAATGGCCCCTTGGCCGACAAATGGACGTCCCATAAAATGGACTCCAAGTTGATCAACCCCGCCAACAAGCGAAAATTCAAAATCATCGTGGTCGGTTCCGGCCTCGCCGGTGGATCCGCCGCAGCCACCCTTTCCGAACTTGGTTACAACGTCGATTGCTTCTGCTACCAAGACAGCCCGCGCCGCGCCCACTCCATCGCAGCCCAAGGCGGGATCAACGCCGCCAAGAATTACCAGAACGATGGCGACTCCGTTCACCGCCTCTTCTACGATACCATCAAAGGCGGCGACTTCCGCTCCCGGGAAGGCAACGTCCACCGTCTCGCTGAAGTCTCGACCGAGATCATTGACCAGTGCGTCGCCCAAGGCGTTCCTTTCGCCCGCGAATACGGCGGCCTCCTCGACAACCGCTCTTTCGGCGGAGCTCAAGTGAAGCGGACCTTCTACGCCCGCGGCCAGACCGGACAGCAGCTCCTCATCGGTTGCTACCAAGCTCTCGAAAAGGAAATCGCGAAAGGCGGAGTCACCATGCACTCCCGCACCGAGATGCTCGACCTCGTCGTCGTCGACGGCCAGGCCAAAGGCATCGTCGTCCGCAACCTCGTCACCGGTGAAATCAGTTCCCACGCCGCCGACGCCGTCATCCTCGCCACCGGCGGATACGGAAACGTTTTCTATCTCTCTACCAATGCCATGGGCTGCAATGTCATGGCCTCCTTCCGCGCCCACAAACGCGGAGCCTTCATGGCGAATCCCTGCTACACGCAGATTCACCCCACCTGCATTCCGGTCAGCGGCGACTACCAGTCAAAGTTGAC
>TARA_B110000037_G_scaffold222753_1_pt1 | contig 11245 bp, 9 predicted proteins | sample TARA_B110000037 | Tara Oceans TARA_B110000037 (sample SAMEA4397196) | marine metagenome | biome: Polar Biome; feature: [MIX] marine epipelagic wind mixed layer (ENVO:01000061); material: water (ENVO:00002006), including particulate matter (ENVO:01000060) such as... | depth 10-100 m
GCTCTTCAACATCGGCGGTAGCGCCCTCGATATGAACGACGTCCGCTTCGGCACCGGTATCAATTTCAATCTTCCTGACAATGTCGTGCTGGGGGTGGGGGAGCGGTTGCTGCTGGTGCGCAACCGCGTCGCCTTCGAGGCGAGGTATGGCCCACCTGCGGTGCAGCTGTTCGAGTACACCGGCCGCCTCAGCAACGATGGCGAGCAAATCCTCATTCTGGGCACCAGTCCTGATCCCATCAAAGCTTTCATTTACAACGATCAGGCGCCGTGGCCGACCACAGCAGATGGCGAAGGATCCAGCCTCGTGCTCATCGATGCGACGACCAATCCTGATCACGCCGATTCTAGCAACTGGACCGCTAGCCGTAATTTTGGAGGATCGCCCGGTGCCGCCGAGCCGTCGGGAATCACCTACGACACCTGGGCAGCCAGCTTTAATCTCCAAGGCGGGGCGCTCGACGACGACGATGGCGACCGGATTATCAACTTTTTCGAGTTCCTCCATGGGTCGGACCCGTTGGATTCATCCGACGCGCCGGTGCCGATGTCGTCGGTCCAGGCAATCGAGGTCGGCGGATCTACCGATGACTACCTGACTCTAACATTTAACAAAAGCGCCGGGGCCGATGGTGTCCTGACTGTCGAGGTCTCTAGTGACCTCGCCAATTGGTCGAGCGATCGGTCCCTGACCGAATTGGTGTCCAGCACCGATAACGGTGATGGCACTTCAACGGTCAGGGTCCGGGTAGCGGATCCGATCAGCCAGGAGCAGGGCAGGATCTACTTGCGACTGCGTGGCCGTTGATCGGCAACGCGCCTTCTCCCGCTCTGCTCGCTGCGCACGTCTTCCACTTCGTGGAGCGTGGTGGCGGTTCGCCAATCAGCAAAACTTTCTGGTGAAAGTAAAATGATGGAGATTAGGCGTTTGCTTATTGTCTCATCCAGCCCTAGTCAATCAAAGATAAGATCTGCCCTAGGTCATTTCAGAACTTCTTGAGCCGAAAGGTTACGGCTTCCAAAAGCCCATGGAGTGAGCTCCATCTCCTGTTGTGAAGCCAGTCTCGTGACATGTCCCAGCGCTTCTCTATTGGACCCGGATTCCTGACTGCAGGGCGTTTGACGAAACATCACTGCCTTGTCAGGGATTCTTGAATCACTGTTTCCCAGATGGAACGAGGAGCCGTCCCAGATCATGATGTTGATGGCATAGGGATCAGGTCTGAGATCTGCTTTAGGAAGGCCGCCTTCTCAACCACTCACGGGAATCGTCTGTTTTACGGAAATTTCCCTTGGCGGGTTTCTTTCGCAGTTCGGAAGGAATCAAGCCCTCTTCGAGTCGAGAAGCTTGCAGATTTGATGTGGGGCGCTCAAAAGGAGCTTCGTGAACTTCACCGTGATTCTACAGGCCATTCTTCCGGTCTATCTTTTGGTGGGAGTGGGCTTGGCTCTTCGCGGGTTTGGCGTTGTGACCAAGGAGATGGAGAAGGGGATGATCAAGCTTGTCATTCACTATCTCTATCCGTGTTTGATCCTTGATAAGACGTTGGGAAACAGCCTCGTCCGTCAGGGCGATGTTCTGGTGTGGGGAGTGGGGCTTGGTTTTGGATTGGTAATTCTTGGCATGCTGGTCTCATATGCCGTCGCTCTGATCCTTGGTTTGAAACCAGGTAGCGGGCGCCGGACCTTCTGTGTCTCAGTTGGAGTTCAGAACTACGGCTATATCGCGATTCCCATGTTGGCGGCTCTTTTTGTGATGGGTGGCGACGACCGGGTCTTTGGCGTTCTTTTCATTCATAGTTTGGGGGTCGAGATCGCGATCTGGATGGTTGGGGTCATGATTATGACGGGCTCGATTTTTGGGAATATCAGGCTCCTCATCAATGGTCCTGCAGTTTCAGTTGTTCTCGGGGTAGTGCTATCATCGACAAACGGGTGGCAGTTTTTCGAAGCTTCCGGAGGAGGACTGGTGGGCGCGGCAATTCGCCAGACGATGTCTTGGTTGGGTGCCTGTGCTTTTCCGATGGGACTCGTTTTGATTGGGGCAACGATCTATGACTTGATCGGGAAGGAGAAGCCTTCCCCTCAAATTGCGGTGGGGTCATTGATCGTTCGGCTGGCGATTATGCCACTGGTGATTCTGGCAGCCGCGAAATGGCTCCCGTTAATTCCGGAGCTCAAGCAAGTGTTGCTGGTGCAAGCATCCATGCCGGCGGCAGTGACTCCCATCATCGTGGCCCGTCATTATGGAGGGAGCCCTGCGGTGGCGGTGCAGGCGGTGATCGCCACTTCGATCGTGGCACTTGTGACAATGCCGCTATGGATTTCCTGGGGAAATCGATTTATCTTCGGCTGAGATGATTCGTTACCTCCTTCCACTTGTCCTTGTTCTCTGCTGTCAGGCTGATGAAAAGAAACCGTCCGCAGCGGGGAAGAATCAGCTCTCTGCGATCGCTGAGAAACTTCTCGGTAAAAATGGAGGGGATCGCCTCTTTTATTATCCCAGTAAAACGGCTCCCGATGTGCCATCGAAGTATGGCTACCGTTACGCGGATGTGAATTTTAAGTCGGAGGATGGAACTAAGTTACACGGGTGGTTTTTAAATCCAAAGCTTGGCGTCAGATCAAAGGGGACGATCGTTTTTCACCACGGTAATGCAGGATCGGTCGGCTACCACATCACCTTTGTCGGATGGATGGTTCGGGCCGGCTATCAGGTGCTCCTTTATGATTACCGGGGCTATGGTAAGTCCGAGGGTGAAATTACCCGAAAAGGGCTGGTCCAGGATGCACGGGCTGCGGTCAACTATGTGAAGACACGAAAAGATGTGGACTCAAAACGACTCATTTCCTTTGGGCACAGTCTCGGAGGTGCCAAATCGCTGGCTGCTCTGGGAGAGAAAATGATACCTGGGGTGTGCGGAGTGGTAAGTTTTGCAGGGTTCGCTTCCTATGAGGATATGGCCCGTCGCATTGCCGGAGAGACTGGAGCCAATCTGGTGACCGATGACTACTCGGCATGGAATTTCGTGGGAAAGATATCGCCTGTGCCGGTCTTGATTGCCCACGGAACCGACGACACGACGGTTCCTCTTTCTCAGGGCGAAAAGCTTTTCAAGAAGGCTAGGGAGCCCAAGACTTTTTACCGGATTCCCAAGGGGAGCCATACTCGGGCGCTTTTCATGAATGATGGAGAGTATCGTGAAAAGGTTCTCACCTGGATGGCCAGGGTTCTTTCCTAAATTCCTCTGTTGACGCTTTGGCCGATTGCAATTTTCGAAAAATGGGAAAGGATATCGTCATGAAACGAGTGATTCTTGTCTTGGGTGCCATTTTTGGCACGGCGAATGCCGATGAAAAGAAGAGGCCGACCGGGCATGTCTTCGCATGGCCATTTACTGAAGTTGCAGAGATGCAGCCGCGTGGGGGATCCACCCAGGGAACCAAGGTCGTTTTGGATGAAACTCCATCAGCATCCTGGTTGCGATTACAGGACGCCTCTGTTTCGAAATATGCTAGAGATGTCAACTCCATCGTGGCCCTCGCCGGGAGCTATCGCGTCAGTTTTGATTTTGTCGAGACGATGGGATTTAAAAAGGGCTACAAGCCACCGAAACCTTACTTTTCATGGGGAACTGAGCATGTGCAGGTGCTGGCCCTTGAAGCCAACTTTGTGAGTCTGCAACACACACTTGTCATGTATTTTAAAGACAAGGATGGAAAGGAATCGCAGCCGATGGTGATGAAACATTGGCGTCAGGACTGGAAATTTGAAGACCCTGACCTTCATACCTATCGAGGAAATTCCACTTGGTCACGTGAGACCCGAACCCCTGATCAGGTGCGGGGGAAATGGACCCAAGCGGTGTTTCAGGTTGATGATTCACCGCGCTACGAAGTCGTGGGTCAATGGAGTCACGAGGGGGAAATATCCACTTGGAAAAGCGAATCTTGCTGGCGTCCGCTGCCCCGTCGGGAATTTTCGGAACGCGATGATTATCACGTCCTTCAGGGAGTGCATGAATTGACCCTTACCCCGACCGGATGGGTGCACATCCAACAGAATCAAAAGGTTGCTTTGGGAGAAAAGGGGAAAAAGAAGATTGTCGGACAGGAACTGGGTGTGAATCGATACGAACGTATTAGTGCTCCATCACTTTTGGCTGCTGAGGAGGCCTTGGTAAAGTCGGGGGGCTACTGGAAAGAGGTGCGCGATGTGTGGGCTGAGATCTACGACAAAAACGGGACCTTTTCGCTGAAGTCAGAGGTTGATGGAAAGAAGCTCTATCAATATCATTTTGGGTATGCCATGCAGTTGGAAGGATCCGACCAGACTTACGATACTTCGAAAGGGCGGGCCCATGCCCGTGAGACCATCGCTAAGTTCGTGAAGGCCAAGCCTGCGGGTAAAGCATCCAAGTACTGATGTCGGAGCTCCATATTATTTGTGGCCCGGCCGGGGTGGGTAAGAGCACTTACGGAAAAAAGTTAGCCAAGGAATTGGGCGCATGTTTGCTCGATAGCGATACGGTGACCGAACCGGTGGTTCGGGCTGGGATGGAGCTGGGTGGGGAGAATCCGGATGACCGGGACTCCATGGTCTATCGCCGGGCTTTCCGGGATCCCGTATACGAGTGCCTTTTCGCGACCGCTGCCGAAAATTTACCTCACGGAAGTGTCGTAATTGTAGGCCCGTTCACGAGCGAAATGCGTGATCCGGACTGGCCAGCGAGGCTTAGAGAGAGGTTTGGAGTTGAAATCAAGGTGCTCTTTGCCAATTGCGAGGAAGAGGAGAGAAAGAAACGTATCCAGGAAAGAGGGAATCCTCGCGACAACTTAAAGCTGAACGATTGGGACCACTATCTGGAAACTACGAATGTTCGTCCGCCAGTTTTTCCACATCGAGAACTGAGGACCTGATTCAAAGACTTTGGGAGGTTTCGTTGCTCAGTATATCATGCTCGTAGAGGGGATTACACCTCGGTGTCCAGAGACTATGGGGTTGTTCCAATGCGCTGTCTTAAAACTTGAATGACTGATTTATAACGACTATGGCTTCCTTCCATGTGGGTCTGGTCAAAGCTTTCTGCCGTGAAATGGACTGATGCCTGGGAGGAACGTTTCTACGGGAACCCCAACTCGGTCATTACTGAGATTAAGGGCGGAAAAACGGCCAGGGTAGAGGTCTACTGCGAGACTGAAAAGAACGCCGAATCGATCCAAGAGCAGTTTGGAGGATCGGTGCGCGAGTTGAAATCTCGTGACTGGGTCGCGATGAGTGCTCCCAAGACAGAGCCCCTCATGATTCGGGACCGACTCGTGATTTCCCAAATTGAAGTTGATGACAACGCCTTTCCGGGAAAGGACGTGATCGTAGTTCCTCCCGAGATGGCCTTTGGAACAGGAGACCATCCGACGACTGCAACGTGTCTTCGTTTGTTGGTAGATCATTCCGATGAGCTTGAGGATGGTTGGAGTTATCTCGATCTCGGAACCGGAAGCGGAGTGCTTGCGATGGCAGGTAAGATGTTAGGGGCAGGAGAGGTGCAGGCTTTCGATTTTGATGGCAAGGCGGTCGAGGTTGCTGCTCTTAATATGGAGCGCAATAAAATCTCTGAAATAAAGGTTTTTGAGGATGATGTCTTCACTTGGAAGAACACGAAGCGCTTTCAAGTCATTACGGCCAATCTTTTCTCAACTGTCTTGATCGAAGCTCTTCCCTTGATGGCAAAGTGGATCAAGGGGGAAGGGCGGTTGATCCTCTCCGGAATCCTTGCAGAGCAGTGGCTGGAGGTTCTCGAGACTGCCGAGCACTGCGAATTTAAACTTCTCGGACACAAGAAGATAGGGAAGTGGGTCACAGCATCCTTTTCCGTGTCTTGACGGACCGGTCGACTTTTTAATAAAAATAAGGCTTACAAGTTCATTTGCCTTGCAAGGAGTCCGGTGCATGTGCAGAAAACCCCGCTCCCCGGGGAGAAACGCGCCATTCGCCACCCATAGATGTTTTTTCCCGGTTTTTGGGGTAAACCAATCGAACATAATATCATGGACAGTCTTTCTAATCGCGTTGCCTCGGTCACTCCCTCCCTGACCCTTTCCGTCACCAACCAGACCAAGGCCCTTCGTGCTGCCGGTGAAGAAGTATACGGCCTGGCCGGTGGTGAGCCTGACTGCGATACCCCTGATTTCATCAAGCAAGCCGCCTACACCGCGCTTAGCGAAGGGAAGACTAAGTATACTCCAGCTGCCGGAATTCCCGAGCTCCGCGAAGCTCTTTCCAAAAAGCTAAAGAACGATAATGGACTCAGCTATGAGCCCAAGCAAATCTGTGTCACTTCCGGGGCCAAACAGGCCTGCTTCAATGCCATTCTTGCAGTGGTTGAAGAAGGTGACGAAGTGATCATTCCTTCACCCTACTGGGTGAGTTATCCCGAGATGGTTAAGCTGGCGGGTGGAGTTCCCGTTTTGGTTGAGACCAAGGAAAGCAATAAGTGGAAAATCACTGCTGCCGAGTTTGAGGAGGCCATGTCGCCCCGCACCAAGATGATTATTCTCAATACCCCGGGAAACCCAACTGGTTCGGTATACAGCAGGGAGGAAATTGAAGGGGTCGTCGAAGTCGCTTCCTATGAGGACATTATCATCCTTGCGGACGAAATCTACGAGCACTTCGTTTATGGGGATCAGAAACATGTTAGCGTCGCTTCGGTTAATGAGGATGCCTACAATCTCACGATCACGGTGAACGGTTTCTCCAAGTCCCACTCCATGACAGGTTGGCGTATCGGACATACTGCCGCTCCCGCGGCGATTGCTCAGGCCCTTTCAACGATTCAAGGTCACACCAGTTCGAATGCCACAACCTTCGCTCAGTATGGAGCCTTGGCGGCTCTGACCGATCCAGCGTCTGCGCCTTTCATTGAGAACCTCCGCGGTGAATATGATGTGCGTCGCCAGTTCATGCTAAGCCGACTTAAGGCGATTCCAAACGTGAGTGTGATGGAGCCGAAGGGAGCTTTTTACTTCTTTGTGAATTGCACTAATTTGGGACTGAAGTCAGTGAATCTTTGCGACAAGCTCCTCACCCGTTATAAAGTGGCGGTAGTTCCCGGTGTGGCCTTCGGTCATGACATGGGGGTGCGCATCAGCTATTGCACGACGCTTGATATTCTCAACGAGGGAATCAGCCGCTTCGAGGAATTCTGCCGTTCCCACTAACCCAGATTGGTTGACGATTTCAAACCGATGGGACACCGGGCTTCAATTTCACACTCCTGAAGCTCGGCCCCAAGCGGGATGTTTCCGCAAAAGGCATGGGGAGGAAGACGGCTGTAATGGCGGAGGGATCTGCCACGATCTTTTGATAACGTGAGCCGGTTCAAAGTCGCGTGTCCGGCGAAGGCCTTGCCGCGGTCCTTTATGCCCTTGGTGACATCGGATAGAAACTCCCTGCGCTGGTATTGCTTCATGATAAGCCTCCTGATCCTCGATGGTTAAAGTCGCGGCAGCCGGAGTGGATTGTCCGAAAATGTTGAGGAAGAGAGACTTAAATAATAGGAGTTACGCTAGGTAGCGTCAATCATGATCTGGGCGTCTACGGGAAGAAGAGGAATTCGCTGGAGTTGTGAAGCTCTCAGAAGTCCTTGGAACCACCTTCTGGTTACTGTTCACCAGGATGTGTTGAGCGTGTGGAACACGGCCGACTTCTATCGACCGTCGATAAACTATTATGGCATTAGTTATGTCCGCGCCCGCATTCTCGAGTGGGGCTGTTTCGAGCAGAGTCTACACATCATGAAAAACCGCACACCCAGCCGGTTGGTCCACATGATGGCGGGAAAAAATCAAACACAACGACTCGGTCGCGAGGCTCGCCCTCATGCCAGAGGCTGTAGAGGACGGGTTTTAAATTGTCGGCCAGCTCGCCTCCCTCAGTGTCTCGATCCGCTGGATGAGTTCTGCAACGCGCTTCTCGTTTCCCTTGTCCGGCCTGCGGCGCAGCTGTCTTAGGTGCCAGCCCATGATAGCGAGTGGGCACCAGCGGAGGTAGGTCGGAAGTAATTCACGTTCCGAATCAGTCAGAGCCCGGCGATCTTTGTAAACGTCAAGAAATGCTTGTGCCAAATCTGGTCGCCAATGTTCCTCCGGAAAACAAAAGCCATGGATGGTCATGGCGACATCGAAAAGGAAAACGTCCTCGCAGGCATCTTCGAAATCCAGGATCGCAACCAGGTCACCGTCTTGGAAAAGGGTGTTGTCCGTAAAGACATCACCGTGGATCAAGCCCCCTGGAAGGGGCTCGCCCAAGCGAGGTCTCAGTCGTTCGAATTCTTCGCGAAAAAACTGGAAGTGAGCAGGATCATCGGGCTCGATGATTTCTGCCAGTTGGGCGGCGGCTTCCCGGCCGTTCGGGTTCTCACGCCGCCACCATCCGCCGGACGGGGGTGGTAATTGATGGAGATCGCCGAGCGCGCGGGCAATCGTTTTTACGGTCACCTGTTTGCATAAAGGTTCAGATCCGTCCAGCCACTCCAGTAGCACGAGCAGTGAGCCCCCGGGTCCGGAGATCCAACGCTCACCGTCACCGAAGCGGATGGCGGCCGAACTCGGAAAATTGTGCGCGCGCAGCCAGTCGAGCACATTGAGTTCATAATCCACCCCAGGACGGTCTCGACCAGTACATTCGCGCAGCAGAAAGACCCCGCTGCTAGTCTCGAACCGATAGTTCGAATTGGAAAATCCCGAAGACATTCGCTGGCAGCTTAAGACCGCCGGAAAACCCTCCATGCGGTTGGCTGCTGCTCTGGCAATTGGTTCTGTCATGTTAACTGGCCCAAGCATACCGGAATGTTCCACGCGTAGCGAGCGTTGGCAACCAAGTCCCATAGAAATCCCTCCCGCGAAGTTGAAGCACAATGGCTAGGGGTTTTCTTTCGCTGCATGGTTTCGAGTGTGGGCCAGGAGCTGATTTTAGCGGTCGGAAGAATGACCTGCGAAGTGGCCACTTATCTAATCGCAAAGAATGCCAAACCCACCCGCATCAAATGGCAGTTCACTAACGAAGATGCTCACATCAAACTCCACAGCTTATATCCAGTGTTCTAAGAATTATGTAGCACTAGGCTATGATGCCGTCCAGCACCTCGCCGTGCACGTTGGTTAGGCGGCGCTGGATGCCATTGTGGTAGTAGGTGAGTTGGGTGTGATCGATCCCTAACAGGTGAAGAACGGTGGCGTGAAAATCGTGCCACGGCACCGGGTTGATGTCCGATTTATAGCCGATATCATCCGTCGCTCCGTAGCTGACACCTCGCTTCACGCCGCCGCCGGCCATCCATACGCTGAATCCGGCCTGGTTGTGATCGCGGCCGGTCCCGACCTGGTCGGCTCCGCTCTGGGTGAAGGGCGTCCGGCCGAACTCGGAGGTGAACAGCACCAGGGTGTCGTCGAGCATACCACGCTGGCGGAGGTCCTTGATCAAGGCGGCGACCGGCTGGTCGATGCGCGCGGCCTCGCGGCCGTGGTTGCGCTTCATGTCCTCGTGGCCGTCCCAGTTGATGCGCGGCGAGCCGAACGACCCCCCGGAGAAAAGTTGGACATGGCGCACGCCGCGTTCGAGCATGCGCCGTGCTAACAAGCAACTGTGCCCGAAGTCCTTGGTCTCCTTGCCGTTCAGGCCGTAAAGTTCGCGTGTCGCTTCGGATTCCGTGCTTATGTCGGTAACCTCGGGAACGGCAAGCTGCATACGTGCGGCGAGCTCGTAGCTGGAGATGCGTGCGGAGAAGGCGTCCTCTGCGCCGTTTTCTTGCATGTGTAGGCGGTTGATTTTTTCCAAGAATGCGCGGCTCTCTTCTTCGATGCGCTTGTCGATTTTTCGGGCGGGGAACAGGTTGCTGATTGCATCGCCCTCGCCGCTGGTGCGGAACGGGACGCCCTGGTGGATGGCGGGGAGGAATCCGTTCGTCCAGTTGCTGGTCGAACCGGCGGGCAGGCCGCGCGCGTCGGGCAGGACGACGTAGGTCGGCAGGTCGTCGGTCATGTTGCCGAGCCCGTAAGAGACCCACGAACCCATTACGGGGAATCCGTTGAGGCGGAAGCCACTGCTCTCCTGGAAGGTCGCTGGCGTGTGGCTCGACGATTCGGCGACCATCGAGTTGATCACCGCGAGCTCGTCGGCGACGGTGGCAATGTTAGGGAAAAGCTCGGAGATCCACAGCCCACTCTGGCCGCGTTGTTTGAACTCCCAGTCGCTCTGCCGCAGCAGGCCAACCTTACCGAAAAATACGTCAGGTTTCTCGTCCGCAGAGAGTGATTTTCCGTGCAGCTCTTTGAGCTTCGGTTTGTAGTCGAAGGAATCGACCTGGCTCAAGCCTCCACACAGGCAGAGGTGGATGACACGTTTGGCCTTTGGCTCGCTATGCGGGAGTTTCGGTGGGGCGCCGAAGCTGTCACGCAGCAGTAGCGAGGAGGCTGCGGCGGTGCCAAGTCCGGTGGAAGTCCAGTCGAGGAAGTTGCGTCGGGTGATCATGGGATTTGGGGGGAGGATGTTCTTGTCTGCCTAGGGATTACGGCTCTACAGGTCGGGTAGACAGGAGTGTCTGGCTGCCGTGGGTCAGTTGACATAGAGAAATTCATTTGAATTAAACAGCACACGGCAAAAGGCGGGAAGGCTGTTCTTTTTGACGAACGCGGTGCTTAGCACGAGTTCCTCCGCGCTCGGTTCGCGAGCGAAGGCCAGCTGGAAGGCGCGTTTGATTTGTGCGAGGATGCCGTCACTTGCTTCGGTTTTGAGGTGTTGCGCAAAATTGTCGGCCATCCGCAAGGAGAACGAGGTGTTCATCAAAGCGAGTGCGCCCAACGGTGTCGTTGTTACGCTGCGTACGGGCGTGGCGGAGCTCGGGTCGGGGCAATCCAGCGGGGCCAGCAACGGGTGAACATTGCCGCGCGCCCAAGTGCGGTAGATGCTGCGCCGGTTGAACTCGGCACCCTCGGGATCGATCGGATCGTAGACCCACGATCCTTTGTGATTGTACATTTTGAAATCGCGGTAGCCCGGACCGCTCATCTTTAGGTTGAGCTGGCCAGAAACTTTCAAGATGGAATCACGGATCACTTCGGCTTCGAGCCGCGCCGGGGTATGCCGCCACAGTAGCACGTTGCCAGCGTCGATCTGTTGCGCTTGTGAATTTGCCTTCGACGACTGCCGGTAGGTGGCGGAATCGCAGATCAGGCGGTGCATCTT
>TARA_B110000037_G_scaffold153832_1_pt1 | contig 11241 bp, 10 predicted proteins | sample TARA_B110000037 | Tara Oceans TARA_B110000037 (sample SAMEA4397196) | marine metagenome | biome: Polar Biome; feature: [MIX] marine epipelagic wind mixed layer (ENVO:01000061); material: water (ENVO:00002006), including particulate matter (ENVO:01000060) such as... | depth 10-100 m
CTAAGTTGAAAAAAGCACAAGATGCCATCACAGCGATGCGTCCTTATGCGAATAAACTCACGGAGCTTTTACAAAACCTAAGTGCCACTTTGGATGCAGATTCTGGAAGTAAATACTCAGAACAACGCGAACTTAAAAATGTACTTATTGTTGCCATTACTTCAAACAGAGGGTTGTGTGGTGCGTTTAATTCTAACATTATTAAGCAAGCTAACTTAGTCGCAGAAAAATATGATGCCAATGTCTCCGTTGTTGCCATTGGAAAAAAAGCGAATGACGCCTTGTCTAAAAACTTTGAGGTTATTTCTAATCAAAGTCCTGTATATGACGATTTAACATTTGACAATGTTGCTGAAATAGCTGAGATGCTTATGGAGCAATTTGAATCCAAAGCCTTTGATAAGATTGAAATTATTTATAATAAATTTAAAAATGCAGCGACTCAAGAAATCATGACCGAGCAGTTTTTGCCAATTGAGGCTGTAGAAAGCGATACCAATGTAAACCTCGATTATATTTTTGAACCGTCTAAAGAGGAGATTGTAGAAACCTTAATTCCAAAGTCTTTAAAGACGCAGTTGTATAAGTCTATTCGTGATAGTTTTGCAAGCGAGCACGGCGCCCGAATGACAGCAATGCACAAAGCAACCGATAACGCAACAGAGCTTAGAGATCAGCTTAAATTGACGTATAACAAAGCACGTCAAGCATCCATTACCAATGAGATTTTAGAAATTGTTGGTGGGGCAGAAGCGCTGAATGGCTAATCATTTGATATTCTCAAACATAAATTAAAAAAAGCCTTGCAATGCAAGGCTTTTTTTATGGCATAAAAGTTGTTTAATTTTAAACTCAATTAAAATCCGTAAGTTTATAAACATAAATTCAAATCAAATGAAACTCACTACCCCCCTTATTTTAGCACTCGTTTTTTTAACCCTTGTCAATTGTAAAACCCCGCAAGAATCGGTATTACAATTCCAATCCACTGCGCCTTTAGAAATTGAAGCACCCTATTACAACTCCTGGGTCGCAGGAATTGAAGGTGGAGGCTCAGGAATTAACGTATTTTTACCCCTCAAAGACAATGGAGGACTAGTCATAGACAGCCTTCACTTTAGAGGTCAAAGGTCTGCGGTAGAAACAAGAGATAAATTAATTATAGGTCGATTTAATAGTTCTGTTAATCAACCAAAAGACATTATAATGAGTTCCAACCCTCAGGACGAATACAAGAACAAGAGTGTATTGTTACGGGACACTTCACCTTTTAAATTAGCTCAAAACGAGTGTGTTATTAGTTATGAAGTTAATGGAAAACGGCTATATTATAAAATCTCAAACCTCAAAAAAGAGGAAACTATTGCCTATCCTTCGGCACCGCCAAAAAACCGCTAAACAACAATTATAGATTGTTCGTTAAAATGTGTATTTTTATAGGATAAAATAAGAGAGCATTGAGCGTCCTAAAAACAGTATACAAACAAACCTTCATTTATGGACTGGCTACCGTCGTTCCAAGAATGTTGAGCTTTCTTTTGGTGCGTTTACATACCGATAAATCGGTGCTAGAAAACGTTGCAGACTATGGGGATGTTTCTATTATATTCGCTTATTTTGTGTTGTTTAACGTCATCCTTGCGTATGGTATGGAAACCGCTTTTTTCCGTTTTTTTAACAAAGAACCTTCCAAAGCCAAAGTACTAAGCACCGCTACCATTTCGATTATAGCATCCTCTTTAGGATTTTTAGGTCTTGGTTTGCTATTTCAACAACAGATCGCAGATCTCACACACATCCATGTCAACTACATCACCCTTGTTGTATGGACTTTGTTTTTAGATGCCTTGGTCATTATACCGTTTGCCTACCTAAGAGCGCAAGGGAAGCCTATAAAATATACAGCAGTCAAATTGACGAATGTAGTGGTCAATTTAGCTTTAAACATATTTCTATTAGTATATTTAAAAGCACTGTCGGCTGACAACAGTATTTGGGATTCCATCTATATCGCTAATTTTGAAGTGAGTTATATTTTCATTGCCAACCTCGTCGCGAGTGCTGTTACTTTACTGATTCTTTTACCGTTTTATTTTAAAATCAACTATAAAATAGACACCGTTCTATGGAAAAAAATGCTGCGTTATGCCTTGCCGGTCTTAGTGTCCGGAGTGGCATTTTCTGTCAATGAAACTTTTGATCGGGTGTTGTTGGAGCGTCTTCTCCCAGAATCCATAGCTAAAACATCGGTAGGAATGTACTCCGCATGTTACAAACTCGCCCTGTTTATGATGTTGTTTGCAACGGCTTACCGTTTGGGAATAGAACCTTTCTTTTTCAGTCAATCCAAAACAAAAGACGCTACTAAAAACTATGCAAAAATCTTGGATTTTTTTGTGATATGCGGCGCTCTTATTTTGCTAATAGTCGTGGTGTTTGTCGATGTTTTAAAACTCATTCTTATTCCAAACGAAGCCTATTGGGAAGCCATGAAAGTGGTGCCGATTCTATTATTGGCCTACCTTTTTCTTGGAATATATCACAATTTATCTGTGTGGTACAAAATCACAGACCGCACCAAGTTTGGGGCTTATATTTCGGTTATTGGAGCGGGTATTACCCTTTTGGTAAACCTAATGTTTATCACATCGTTTAATTATATGGCTTCTGCCATGGCTACTCTAGCAGCCTATTTTTCAATGACGCTACTGTCGTATTATTTTGGTCGAAAGCATTACCCAATTCCTTACAACATAAAAAAAATAAGTATCTATTTAATCCTTGCCATCAGTTTATCAGCCCTGTCCTTTTATCAATTTAGAGCCCAGTATTTAATAGGGTCTGCCTTGATAGGAATCTTATTACTTATTATTTGGCAAAATGAAAAAGCGACCATCAAACAATTTTTAAAACCTTCCCATGACCATTAAAATTATAAATAAATCAGACCATCAACTTCCAGAATACGAAACAGGCGCATCTGCAGGAATGGATCTCCGAGCAAATATTTCAGAAGCAGTTATTTTGAAGCCATTAGCTCGAGCGATTATCAAAACAGGTTTGTTTATAGAACTTCCTGTGGGGTTTGAAGCCCAAGTACGTCCCAGAAGTGGTTTGGCAGCAAAACACGGCTTAACAGTCTTGAACAGCCCTGGTACTGTGGATGCAGATTACCGTGGCGAAATAGGGGTTATTTTGGTAAACCTATCAAATACAGATTTCAAAATAGAAAATGGCGAACGTATTGCGCAATTAGTCATCGCAAAACACGAACGGGCGGTTTGGCTCGAAGTTGATCAACTCAATGAAACCTCTCGAGGAGAAGGTGGATTTGGAAGCACTGGAAAGTAATGAAGAGAACGCAGTTTGCTTTTGTAGCATTTTGTATCCAGATAAGTTCGTTTGGGGTACAAGCACAAGCTGAAACAGACTCTCTTTTGTCTGTTTCAAACGACAGCACGCATGTTAAGTTCCAAAATTATTTTTATGAAGCGCTAAAACAAAAAGCACTCGAAAATTATTCCAAAGCAATCGATGCATTAGTCACATGTAACTCATTAAACTCAAGTGAATCGGTTATTTTTCATGAGTTAGGCACTAATTATTTTAAGCTGAAACAATATGAGAACTCAGAATTTAATTTTCAAAAAGCCATCGCATTAGACAGTGATAATTTTTGGTATAAAGAAAGTTTATATCATTTATATATAGAACAAAACCGCTTTGAAGAAGCAATTATAGCCCTCAAACCCTTGTTGTTTCACCATCCAGATTATAAACAAGACTTAGTGAATCTTTATCTTGAGGTTGGGAGGTATGACGACGCGCTAAATGTTTTAGATGATTTGGATAACACGCTAGGGGTAAAGCCCTCTAGAGATCAAATCCGAAAGGAGCTATACGATTTGAGTGGGGCAGAAGACAAGCGGATTGCGTACCTTCAAAAACGCCTGCAAGATTCACCAGAGGAACCCATAAACTTTTTGAATCTCATTTATGCGTATAGCAACTTGGATCAAAAAAAAGAAGCGTTTGAAACCGCTGAAGCCTTCTTAAAACAACATCCCAAATCTCATTTGGTTCATGTAGCATTGTATAAATTTTATTTAGATGCAGAGGCGTACGAAAAGGCGATCGCGTCCATGAAAATTGTCACTACAAGTACCGTTGTGTTGCCTAGTCTTAAGGTGAAAGTACTAAATGATTTCATGATTTTTATAACCAAATTTCCAGAGTACGAATCTGCACTGCTAGACGTTACAAATACAGTCAGTGAAAACACTCCAAGCCGTTCCGATTTAGAATGGGCGGATTACTATTACAATCAAAAAGCCTATTTAAAAGCAATCTCTTCGTATGTAAAAGCATTGGAGTTTGATCCAGATAATTTTACAATTATTAAAAATTTAGCGCTTTTGTATTTGGAAACCAACCAGTTTGAAACAGCTGTACTGTTTACTAATAATCAAATGGAATTATACCCTTCTCAACCTGTTTTATATTTAGTCAATGGGACAGCAAACAGACAACTTGACCACTTAGATTTGGCGATTGAAAACCTCACAATGGGATTGGATTATATATATGATAATAAAAAAGTAGAATACGATTTTTACAAACAACTCAGCACTGCTTTTAGGTTACAAGGAAATATTGAGGCATCAGATGCGTTTACTAAAAAAGCAATGGCATTAAAAAACAATCAATGAAACAGACAAATTTTTTTATATACAGTATTGCTTTAGGACTCTTCTTTTTAGGGTGTAAAGTTGCAAAAGTAGTCCAGTCAAATGAGACCTTGGATCCAAAAATGTCTGTAAAGCAAATTGTTAAAAAATACAATAAATCACAGTCTGAATTTACGACGTTACAAGGCCGATTAAAAGTAGAATACACTCAAGGAAATCGATCTGAAACACATACCGTTACACTGCGAATGGAGCACGACAAAACCATTTGGGTCAATGCATTTCTCAATATGGTTCGGATCAAAATCACTCCTGACCGTGTGCGTTTTTATAATAAATTAGACAACAGTTATTTTGATGGAGACTATGCTTTAATTAGTGATTTTTTTGGAACGGACCTTCAGTTTAAAAACCTTCAGAATCTTCTCTTAGGCGAAGCTATTTTTGATATTAAACCTAAAGAATTTGAAAAGAAGCTCCACCCAAATTCTTATACGATCGCACCTAAACGACAAAACGATCTTTTTGATTTATTATACTTAATTAATCCTAGTTATTTTAAATTAGATGCTCAGTTGTTAAGTCAGTCCTTGGAGCAAAATGTCTTGAAAGTTCAGTACCGATCTTACCAAAATGTAGAGGGATTGGTCCTTCCTGAACAGATGGCGATCACATCTACCAACCCGAATGAACAAACCACTCTAAATTTGAATATAAAATCCGTAAGTTTGGATCAACCATTACGTTTTCCTTTTACCATTCCAAAAGGATTTAAAGCTATTGAATTAAAATGAAATTAACCAGTCCACGTTTTACCTTAATACTGTTTTTACTCACGTTTATGCTGCATTTTAGTGGCTTTTCTCAAAGTAAGAAGCAACAAGAATTAGAAGAACGTCGCCGCGAACTAACTCGTGAAATTCAGCAGATAGGTGCTTTATTGTTTGAAGGTAAAAAGGAACAGAAATCAGTACTATCTGTTGTTGAAGATTTGGACTTTAAGATCAAAGTAAGAAAAAACCTTATCAGCATAACCAATCAACAGGCCAATTTATTAACACGTGAAATCAATACGAATCAGACTAAAATCTCCAGACTAAGAGTGAGGCTAAAAGCTCTGAAAGCCGATTATGCGCAAATGATTGTCAAGTCCTACAAGAGTCGATCCGATCAAAGTAAGCTCATGTTTTTATTGTCTTCCACTAATTTTCAACAAGCTTACAAGCGTTTACAGTACATAAAGCAATATGCCGATTATCAAAAGCTTCAAGCAGAATTAATTAAGACAGAAACAGCTAAAATGCAGGAGCTGAACATTGAGCTTGTCACTCAAAAAAAGAATAAACAAACGCTTATTGAAGAGAATAAAATGGCAAAGTCTATTCTTGACCAAGAGCGTATGCAACAAAACATTCTGATAAGCGATATAAAGAATAATTTATCCAAGTTTACAGCGCAACTAAAAACCAAGCAACGCGAGTCTAATAAGATAGATAAAGAAATTAGAAAAATCATTCAGGCGGCCATTGCAGCCTCTAATAAAAAAGCTGGTAAATCTGCAAAATCAAAAGTGTTTTCATTGACTCCTGAGCAAAAGATTTTAGCTGCAAATTTCACCTCTAACAAAGGGAAACTTCCATGGCCTGTTGCTAAAGGTGTTGTGAAATTACGTTACGGAAACAATCCATCTCCGATTGATCGTTCGCTAACGATTAAAAGTAATGGCGTCCGAATTGCGACCAATAAAGGAGAGGAAGTCCGTGCCGTTTTTGAAGGAGTGGTACAGGGTATTATGACTCCAAAAAATGGAAATAACACCATTATGGTGAGACATGGTAACTATATTACGGTTTATAAAAACTTATCTAAATTTTATGTCCAAAAAGGAGATAAGGTGACTACAAAACAAGTCATCGGAGAAGTGATTACCAATAAAGCATCTGGAGAAACCATTCTTAGTTTTGGGATTTATAAAGACTCTGCAACACAAAACCCTTCACAGTGGATTTATCGTTTATAATCTAGCTGAAGAGTGCTTTTAGTTCTGTTGCTTCCTGCGCCTTCATTTTCCCCGCTAACACCAAGCTTAACTGTTTGCGCCTCAACGCCCCTTCATAACGCAAAATCTCTTCTTTTGTTTCTGGGACTAATTGTGGGATTCCAATAGGATATCCGTCACTATCAACAGCAACAAATGTGAAAATGGCTTCATTCACTTTTACAGATGTTTCAGTATTTTTATCATCCACCCAAACATCGATATACACTTCCATTGAACTTTTAAACGCACGTGTTACTTTAGCTTCAACGGTTACGATACTCCCCAATGGAACAGCATGTTTAAATGCGACATGATTCACTGAAGCTGTGACTACAATTTTACCAGAGTGACGCTCCGCAGCGATGCTAGCCGCACGATCCATTCTTGCTAATAATTCACCCCCAAACAAGGTGTGAATTGCATTTGTTTCGCTTGGAAGGACCAAGTCAGTCATGGTCGTTTTTGAGTCTTTAGGATGTTTAGATTCCATAAATTTAGAATGTATAAGTGGAAAAGGTACAGAAGTTTGTACGGAATTTAGCGTTAAAAAAATTGCGGTGAGTTACGGAATGTCTTTTATCAATAACCATGCGGCACGATCTTGTGACTTTCTAATTTTGAACAAAGCTTTTTCTGCTTCTTTTCGTGTTTCAAAACTTTCATAAACAACTTGATGTAAGCCATATCTGTTGATGCCAATCAAACGTGCACTGTAGCCTAAAGCTTTTAGTTGTTGTAGTTTTCGTTCGCTATTTGCTTTCATTCTAAAAGCCCCAGCAACGACATGAAAATCACCACTTTGTTTCTTTAAACTCACCATGACAGCAGGCAATGGATTGTCAATAACAAATGTAGCTTCTTGTATTTTATTATCTAAGGTAGCATTTGCGGTGTCAAGTGCTACACTGTTTTGTTGTTCAATTTGAGTAAGGTATAAATTAGATCCAATAGAACCTCCCAATCCAAGTGCAAGAACAGCAATGGCTGCATACTTCATGTACAAAGCAGACTTACGCTTCTTTGGGGCCAAGGCAATGGCGCCTGTAGCTTCTAGATTGTGTACAACCGCTTTATGAGCTTGTCGCTCCACAGAAGGGGATACAAAAGAAGCCAAACCAAAAGCTTCGGTCATATAATTCAGACTCTCAGACGGAACAAACAAAAGTTTACCTTCTTCAGAAAATGTTAATTCTCCAATATCTTTAAACTCAACCGTATCTCCTTTTTCTAAGCGTGATTTTAACTGAGAAATTTGCTGTTCAATTTTTCGAGTAGCAGCCTCAAAACTAATATTTTCTACATCAGAAATGTAGGAAGCTAAAAGCCCGTCGTTAGATTTAAGCTGTGCATTAAAGGACAACTGTTTTTGCGGCGGATAAAAATCACTTGTAGCCTCATTAATTCTCGCCGATATGGGATGCGACAAAAAAGCTCCAAAGTTAGGGAGTGTAACGCATTCGTAGCGGTAAAGTAAATCGCTGATGTATTGACTCAATAGCATAAGTTCAAAGTTAAAAAATTTTTCATCATAAAAAAGACTTTTTACAGAATATGAAAGTTTTTAATTTCTTTTCTAGACGATTATCAGGCAGTGGAGTCCTGAAATAAGAGTATTTTTTTGTTTAGGAGTCGTTTTTTTATTTTTTAGAACTCAGTTTTCCAAGCAACTTAAGGATTTCAAGATACAGCCAGATAAGTGTGACTAACAACCCAAAAGCTCCATACCATTCCATATATTTTGGAGCACCCTTCTCAACACCTTGCTCAATAAAGTCAAAATCCATAACCAAATTCAAGGAGGCGATAACAACTACAAAAAGTGAAAACCCAATACTTATCATTGACGCATTTGTAGGATCCATAACAGGTAAACCTCCACTTCCAAACATACTCATCAAAAAACTGACTAAATACACAACACCAATTCCAGCGGTTGCCGCAAACACACCCAATTTAAAATTCTCTGTTGCCTTGATTATTTTTGTTTTGTAAGCAAACAAAAGTGCAAATAAGATACCCAAAGTAAGCATGATTGCTTGAGGGACAATACCGGGCTCAAATACATTTCCATACATTTTAGAAATTCCTCCGAGTGCTAAGCCTTCTAAAACCGCATAGATTGGAACCGTTATAGGAGCCCATTCTTTTTTAAATATGGTGATTACAGCAACAATCAGACCTCCAATAGATCCAATAAGTAAATAATCCATAATAGCATTGCTATAGGTGTAATAGGCTGCAAACAATAAAATTCCCATACTGATGGCTGTTTTATTAACAGTGCCATCTAGAGTCATATTTTCTGTAGAAGTAGATTTTAAGTTTTCAAAACTCTTTTTACTTAGAGCTGGATTTCCTGACTTTATCATTATATCTTAATTGGTTAAACGAATTGATTTTCGCAACACAAACTTATAGTAAAATATCATAAGATTAAAGGCAATCCATGAAAGCTCGGATTTTGGATCTGCTCTCAAATAAAAAATTCACTACTTTTGAATAGCCCAATGCCCAAAAGCACAAATCACAATCATTATGAACACGCCTCAATTATTGTATGCACTCGCTTTGCAGGCGGTGCCTAATATTGGCGACATTACTGCCAAAAAACTAATTCGTCACTGTGGAAGCCCCGAAGCTGTTTTTAAAGAATCCAAAGCCAGCCTTTTAATAATTGAGGGTATTGGCACACATTCGATTAAAAACATCTATCAATCAACCCATCTCAAGACAGCTAAAAAAGAGCTTACTTTCATGGAAAAGAACTCCATTCAGGGGTTGTATTTTGAAGATGCTAATTACCCATTTAGACTAAAGCATTGTATTGATGGTCCCATTGTATTGTTTCAAAAAGGAACTATAGACTGGGAAAAGCGTCCTATTATCAGTGTTGTAGGCACTCGAAAAATAACAACTTATGGGCTTTCGCAATGTGAAAAAATAATTGAAACCTTGGCGGTTTTCAACCCCATTATTGTTTCAGGATTTGCGTATGGAACAGATATTTCCGCTCATAAATCGGCACTTAAACACCACCTTCAAACCGTGGGATGTATGGCTCAAGGCCTTCAACACACCTATCCTAAATCACATCTTAAATACCGAAATTTGATAGAAAATCAAGGCGGGTTTGTAACCGATTTTTGGAGTACGGCGGTGATGGATCCTTCTAATTTTTTAAAGCGAAACCGTCTTATTGCAGGATTGAGTGAAGCAACTATTGTTATTGAGTCGGCGGAAAAAGGAGGGAGTCTGGCAACGGCCACAATGGCTTTTGGATATAATAGAGAGGTGTTTGCGCTTCCCGGTCGCATTACGGACAGTCAAAGCCAAGGGTGTCACAATTTGATCAAAACTAAAAATGCGCACTTGGTTTCTACCCCAGCAGATATTCCTTATATTCTCAACTGGTCGCTTGAAACCCAAAAAAAAATAGTACAAAAAAAGCTGTTTGTAGAACTCGACTCTGACGAGAAAATTATTTACAATTATCTAAAAAAAGAAAGCACTAGCTCTTTAGATGTTTTAGCCATTGCCTGTGACATGCCCACCTCTAAAGCAGCCTATCTATTATTAAATCTGGAATTAAAAGGTGTTTGTCGCCCCCTTCCTGGAAAAGAATTTGAGCTGGTTTAGTAGCCTATTTTTTCTCGTACACGTGCCAAGACAGCATCTGCTACAGCAGCCGCTTTTTTCGCGCCCAATGCCAAAGCTTGGTCCACTTCTTCTAAGTTAGACATATAATAAGTGTAACGCTCTCTTTGTTCAGAGAATCGTTCGCAAATCAGTTCAAACAACGCTTGTTTGGCATGGCCATAGCCATAGCCTCCAGCTTCGTAGTTTTGTTTCATTTCTGTGATTTGAGCTTCCGAAGCTACTAGCTTGTAAATAGCAAAACAATTACAGCTTTCCCAATCTTTAGGAGCTTCTAGTGCAGTACTATCCGTTTGAATAGACATGATTTGTTTTCGCAAGGCTTTGTCGGTTTGGAAAACATCAATGACATTGCCTTTACTCTTGCTCATTTTTTGACCATCCAAGCCTGGAATAAGCATGTTTTCTTCTTGAATTTTAGCTTCAGGAATCACAAAAACCTCCCCAATTTTAGCGTGCACTCTAGAGGCAACATCTCGGGTCATTTCGATATGTTGGAGTTGGTCTTTTCCCACAGGAATAATATTTGCATCGTACAATAAGATATCGGCAGCCATCAACATTGGATAGGTAAACAAACCTCCATTGACATCTTCTAGGCGGTCTGCTTTGTCTTTGAAACTGTGGGCTAATTCCAATCTAGAAAATGGAAAAAAGCAACTTAAATACCAAGATAGTTCTGTGACTTGTGGGACATCGCTTTGTCTGTAAAACACTGTTTTTTGGATGTCTAAACCAAATGCCAACCAAGTCGCAGCCGTGGCATAAGTGTTTTGACGCAATGTTTTTGCGTCCTTGATTTGAGTCAGCGAATGCATATCGGCAATAAATAGATAAGAATCATTTTTTGGGTCGTTA
>TARA_B110000037_G_scaffold188277_1_pt1 | contig 11238 bp, 10 predicted proteins | sample TARA_B110000037 | Tara Oceans TARA_B110000037 (sample SAMEA4397196) | marine metagenome | biome: Polar Biome; feature: [MIX] marine epipelagic wind mixed layer (ENVO:01000061); material: water (ENVO:00002006), including particulate matter (ENVO:01000060) such as... | depth 10-100 m
CAAATTCGCGTGCACATGAAGAGCCTCAAGCATTCGATTTTAGGCGATATCGTTTATGGCTTCCGAGAGATGCCGCTGCTTCCGGCTGTGCCGGACCGCGTTTTGTTGCATAGCGCTCGGTTGGCGTTTACGCATCCTATCACGGAAGAGGAGCTCGATCTCGAAGCTCCACTACCTGAAGTTTTTCAGCCGTTTGTCAATCCGAGGCTTGAGGTCGGTTGAGCTGATCGTTCCTGAAGCTTGAAAACGCAGGCTTGCGCGGGACGGATCGACTCGCACACTGCCTCCCCATGCCGCATGCAGACTGGAAGCGAGTTAAGGATTACAAAGATATTCTCTACGAGAAGTGGAACGGGATCGCCAAGATCACGATCAACAGACCGGAGAAGCGTAATGCATTTCGCCCGCAGACTGTTTTCGAAATGTTCGAGGCATTTTGCGATGCGCGTGAGGATCAATCGATTGGAGCGATCCTTTTGACTGGAGCTGGCCCGCACACGGACGGGAAATATGCCTTCTGTTCAGGGGGCGACCAAAGCGTACGAGGGCATCGCGGTTACGTTGGCGAAGACGGGGTGCCTCGTCTCAACGTGCTTGATTTGCAGAAATTGATCAGATCCATACCCAAGGTGGTGATCGCCATGGTTTCGGGTTATGCGATTGGGGGCGGACATGTGCTGCATGTGATTTGCGATTTGAGCATCGCCGCAGATAACGCGATTTTCGGGCAGACGGGTCCCCAGGTAGGGAGCTTTGACGGAGGGTTCGGGGCGAGTTATCTCGCGAGCATAGTAGGGCAGAAAAAGGCCCGTGAGATTTGGTATCTTTGTCGGCAATACAATGCCGAGGAAGCGCTTGATATGGGATTGGTCAATAAGGTCGTTCCCATCAAAGAACTCGAGGCGGAGGGTGTTCAATGGGCGCTTGAAGTCTTGGAAAAGAGTCCGATTGCGATTCGCTGCCTGAAGTCGGCCTTCAACGCGGATCTAGACGGTCAAGCGGGGATTCAAGAATTGGCGGGTAATGCGACCTATTTGTACTACATGACCGAAGAGGGGACGGAAGGAAAACAGTCTTTCTTGGAAAAACGAAAACCGGATTTTTCGAAATATCCTTGGATGCCTTAATTCAAATTTCGGAGTTTCTTTTAAGTACGGCGGGGCGGCAAAACGCTCCGCATCTCAGACTTTCAATTCAATCGAACGATTTTTCATGCAAACGATTCCCTTTTTAGATTCCGAAACCGCATTCCGTATTCGCGATGCCTTTGGGGCTCCCTGTTACGTTTACGACGAGGCCACGCTTCGTGATACGGCAAACCAAGTTTTGGCGTTTCCGAACGCTTATGGACTGACGGCGCGCTATGCTATGAAGGCGTGCCCGAATGCCAATATTCTACGTTTGTTCAGCTCGATGGGCTTGAAGATCGACGCGAGTTCTATTCACGAAGCTAATCGGGCAGTTGCGGGGGGTATTCCTGCGTCGGATATTTCTTTGAGCACGCAAGAGTTTCCTGACGACGCCTCGTTGGTTGCATTGGTGGAACAAGGAATGAGCGTCAATGCCTGTTCGTTGTATCAACTTGAGTGCTACGGAAAGCTGTTTAGCGGTAAGAACGTCGGTATTCGTTTCAATCCGGGTTTGGGCTCAGGGGGTACTCAGCGGACGAATGTAGGTGGACCGGCTTCGAGCTTCGGAGTTTGGTACAAGGAGGCGGATCGAGTGAAGGAGATCGCGGATAAATACGGTTTAAACGTGTTACGTATCCATACCCACATCGGTAGCGGAAGCGATCCGGAAGTATGGCTGAAGGCGGTATCGCTTAGCCTGGACCTGGTTAGGCAATTCGAAAGTGCGGGCGCTTTGAACTTGGGAGGTGGTTACAAGGTTGGCCGTATGGAGGACGAAGCAACGACCGATTTGCAGAAGATTGGGGAATCGATGAAGGTCGAATTCGAAGCATTCGCTGCCGAGACCGGACGTCAAATTCGATTGGAAGTTGAACCGGGAACTTACTTGGTTGCGAATACCTGCGCTATATTGGCGACCATTCAAGATATGACTTCGACAGGAGAATCTGGATACGATTTTATTAAAATTGATTCTGGCATGACCGAAAATGCCCGTCCTTCTATGTATGGCGCTCAGCATCCAATGGTTGTGTTCCCACAGGATGGAGAGGCGCGAGCAAAGAAGGAGTATATCGTAACGGGGCATTGTTGCGAGTCCGGGGATATATTGACGCCTGGACCTGGAGACCCGGAAAGTCTATCTCCGCGAACCTTGTCGGAAGCCAAGATCGGAGATCTCTTTGGCGTAGGTGGAGCGGGGGCTTATTGTTCTTCCATGTCGGCTAAAAATTATAATTCATTTCCGGAATCGCCCGAGATTATGATCCGATTGGATGGTCAACTGAGCGTTATGCGAAAGCGGCAATCATTGGAACAGATTACTGCGAATGAAGCGACTATCGGGTTTTAGAGACTGTTAAATAAGCGCATTTTCGACGTAGGGCTGGCGCTTGCCCCATGCTGCGATAGTAGGTCATTCTCAACAAACGCGGCGTGGCGCAAGCGCCAGCCCTACGATTTTTCGACCTATTCAAGAGCCTCTAAGTGATTGGTTGAGCTCGAGAGATCGTGTGGCGGGGCTCAGCTCGTGTTTTCCGGAAACCAGTTGGATTTCCTTTTCAAAAAGGTTGTGGTCAGTGGAACTGTGATTAGCTTGTCGCTCGATGATTATTCCAAAGCGGCCGAAACTGACGGATGAACAATTGGATGAAGTTACCCGCATCCTGGGAGATTTCGGATGCCGGATTCAGGTGATCGAAGGAGCTGTTCAGAACATCTATGCAATTTTGGGCGATGAGCGGCACGAGCTTCTGATCAATCGAATCGAAGGATTGGACTATATCGATCGCGTGGATACGATTCAGTCGCCTCACAAATTACTCGATGCTCGATCGGAGTTGAAGTATCACAAGACAGTATTCGGGGGAATTGAACTGGGCAAAAGCCTTTTGACGATTGCAGGACCGTGTACGATCGATCCGAAGAATCCGAACGTGTTTTACGAAACCGCGGAAGCTCTCAAGGAAGCCGGCGTTCATGCTCTTCGTGGAGGAGTCTGGAAACCGCGGACCAATCCCTATTCCTATCAGGGTGACGATAAGGCTCTGGACATTCTGATGGAGGGATCGAGCCGAACCGGCTTGCCGGTGAATACGGAGGTGATGGATGAAGGGCAGCTGAAGTTGGCTTTAGATGCGGGAGTGCACATGTTGCAAATCGGAACCCGAAACGCTTTGAATTACTCTCTGTTGAGGCAGGTTGGTCAGGCGATCGCAGGGAGAGACACGGTTGTTTTGCTCAAACGTGGAAGACACATTGGGCCGATCAACGAGTTTATATCCGCAGCCGAGTACATCGTTAATTTCGGAAATCCGAATGTCATGCTTTGTCCACGCGGAACGTTGCCAACATTAGAGGGCTACCGAAGCCATCCAGACGAGTCGATCACGCCTTTGCTCAAGGAAAAGACTTGGGCTCCGGTGGTTGTCGACCCGTCGCATTCCGTAGGGAAAGCGATGTATGTCGAAGCGTGTTCGATGGCTGCGGTCGCTTACGGGGCTGATGGGCTTTGCATCGAAGCGAATATTGATCCGTCGAAAGGCTTGGGTGATGATCCGAAGCAGGCGATTACGCCAGAGGCGTTTACCGTATTACTTCGCAAATGCGAGGCTATCTGGGCTTTGGGTGATTGAGTTTTAGCGTATCTAGATTTCTAATATGGACGATGCTTTGAAAAATCGAGTCGCTTTCGGGCGTGCAATGGTGCAGAAGCATATTGCCTTCTTCGAGGAATCCTTTGGACGGGTTACGAGCCAGTGGAAATATGATGGAACGCGCGTTACGGAAGCGGATCTGACCTTGTCGCGGGCTTTTGAAGCCGAGGTGGCCGAACGTTTTCCGGAAGACCTATTTTTGAGCGAGGAACTCGATTCGGAGAGCGGCTCCATTAGCGTCGATTCGGAATTCGCTTGGCTGGTGGACCCGATAGACGGCACGAATAATTTTGCTCGCGGAATCCCTGCCTGCTCAATCTCGGTCGGCTTGTTGAAGGATGGGCTTCCTGTATACGGGTTTTTGTATGACCAGATGAGTCGCTCCATCATTCATGGAGGTGAAGGTTTTGGAGTGTGGGTTGACGACCGCGAAGCGCGTATTTTCGATGAGGAACCGAACGGCCATAGTATCGTTGGCGCTCAGCACTGTGGGCTTGAGGAAAGCTTAAAGGATGACCGTGCTCTGCAGCAGCGATTCAAAATCCGGAACTTTGGAAGTAGCGCGATTCAATTGGCCTATGCGGTCGTTGGCTGGACGGATGGCGTGATCGCCCATCGAGTAAATGTTTGGGATATCGCGGCGGGCGTCGCTATGATGGAAGCGGTGGGTGGTTGTATCCATTATTTTGAAGGCGATCCATTTCCGATGAAGAATTTCGATGTCCGAAGACCGACATTTGGTTATCTCGCGGGTCGTCGCCAAATGATGGATGCGATGCTCGCGATTACGGGAAGAGATTAAATGGAGTGAGGGAGTTGGTTATGACGAGATGGAATTTGAGTATAGCGCTTAGCGTTTTGATTTGTGGACCCCTGTTCTTGGGAAATAGTGCAGGAGCAGAGGTTCGCCTTCCGAAGGATATGAGGCGGTTCAATTAATTCGTCCTCCGATGACTCAATAGATTTATGGCCGAGCCTCTGAAAAATCTTTATACGCGCGAATTGGTCGAGGGTCTAGGACGCGAGATTGTTTCGGTTTGGGCGAAGTTCGATTCAGCGGCTTTTGTTGAACGCGTTTTTTCTGATTCCTGGGATGAGTTGGAATTGAAAGGGCGAATGGCGCGTATTTCCGAGACGCTGCATTGCTTCCTGCCAAAACGTTACAAAAAGTCGCTAGGGATATTGTTGAAAGTGGCGCCGCGATTCGAAGGTTTTCAATATATGTTCTTCCCTGATTTCGTGGAAAAGTATGGAATGGATGAATACGATCTGTCGGTGGCGGCTTTGGAGGTTTTGACCGACCGATTTAGTGGGGAGTTTGCAGTTAGACCCTTTATCGTACGCTACCCGAAGCGAATGATGGCTCAGATGAAGCGATGGGCGAGTTCGAAGAACGAACACGTTCGTCGCTTGGCAAGCGAAGGATGTCGGCCACGTTTACCTTGGGCAATGGCGTTGCCTGTTTTTAAGGAGGATCCGGCCCCAGTGCTTGCGATTCTCAAAAAGCTGAAGGCGGACGAGAGTGAATATGTTCGTCGGAGCGTTGCGAACAATCTCAACGATATTTCAAAGGACCATCCTGAGGTGGTTATTGAAATCGCTCGGTCGTGGCTGGGTAAACGCGAGCAAACCGATCGATTGATCAAGCATGCTTGTCGTACGCTTTTGAAACGGGGCGACTCGGAGGTTCTTGGTTTGTTTGGCTATCAGTCTCCGAAGCATGTTCAAATTGCAGAGCTTGTCGTTGCCAAATCGGTTGATTGGGGTGGGTCGCTGGAGTTTTCATTTGTGTTGAGAACCTCGAAGGATCGAATCGGAAAATTGAGAATTGAATACGGAATTGATTTCATGAAAAGCAATGGTCGATTATCGAGGACGATTTTCAAGATTTCCGAATCGGATTTTTCATTAACTGTGAAACAGGTTGTTCGCAGGCACCCGTTCAAACCTATTTCGACGCGAAAATATTATACGGGAGCTCATGGTGTAGCGATTATCTTGAATGGAGAAGAAGTCGCTAGCGGCACCTTCGAATTGGTAATGTGATTTTGGTCCATATTCCCATTTCCAAGCTTAACATTTGAACAACGGGTCTGTTTAATCGCGAAATGGGAGTTGTTCTGATTACAGGAGCTAATCGTGGGATTGGATTTGAGTTTGCGCGGCAGTACGCGCAAGAAGGCGTTGGAGTGATCGCTACATGTAGGCGACCAGGGGAAGCAAAAGAGCTGTCATTGTTGGCGGAGCAGTTTTCGAATCTTTCAATCGAGCAATTGGATCTAAGTTCGGACGACGATCTTCAGGCCTTATGTTTGACGCTCGAAAAGAGTAAAATTCAGCTGGATATTTTAATTTCGAATGCGGGTGTTTTGCTAAACGAAAAATTTGGTGAATGGACCCGTCAAAAATTCGCGGATACATTTGATGTGAATGTTACTGGCCCAGCGATGTTGGCTCAGTCGATGCTTGCATTTCTGTCGCCCACTGGAAAATTGGTTCATTTGTCTTCGAGGCTCGGATCTCTGGAATTGGGTGGCGAAGGGATGGCCGATGCGGATTCCTATTCGATCAGTAAAGCGGCGTTGAATATGCTAATCGCTCGTTTGGCGTCGGCGTTTAAGGGATCATCGAGATGCGTTGTGTCGCTAAGCCCGGGTTGGGTTGCCACAGATATGGGAGGAGCCTCTGCGACCTTATCGGCTGAGGAGTCGGTATCCAATATGCGTTGGACTATCGGAGCGTTGACAGTTTTAGATTCAGGACGTTTTATTGACAATCAAGGACACTCCATTCCCTGGTGAAATCCAAACAACGCAAACTCCCTCTCAGACGCCGCGAGGCTCCCAGCGTACCCATGGCTCCGATGATCGACATGGTTTTTCTGCTGTTGGTTTTTTTCATGACGGTTAGTTCAATGTCTCAGGCGGGGCACCGAGTGGAGTTGGAGTTACCGGAGTCGACTTCCGGTGAAACGCCGACAGATCTTTCAAATCGCGTTATGCTGTCCGTTCAAAAGGACGGAACGTTCTATCTGGGCGGGGAATTGGTGTTGGCTGAAAAGCTAGTTTCTCGATTGCAGAGTATGCATGATCGTTTTCCCGAAATGAAGTTGCGGATTCGAGCGGATCGAGGGACAACCTTTTCGGATGTGAAAAAGGCAATGACTGCGGCGACCGAAGCGGGAATTAGCGATTATCTCTACGGGACTCTGCAAGGCGAATGAGCGGGAAAGGCAAGAATGGCAGGAAGCGTGGAAAGCTTCGATTCGGGAGCATTGAATTGCCGATTGCTCCGATGATCGATGTGGTATTCCTGTTGCTTTTTTACTTTATGGTTAGCGCTACGATTCAAAAGCAAGAGGTGGACATCAGCTTTTCTTTGCCGGGTCGGGTTGAACAGGATGCTCCGATCGAGATGCCGGACGAGCAAATCGTTCGCATTCTGGCCGATGGGCAGGCTTTGGTGAACGATTACGCTTATGATTCGCCGGATCAGCCGCGATATTATCAACTGGAAACGATGCTCAATCGATTTCGCGAAGCCAGCGAATCCAATAAAGTCGAGGCGCGAATTACGATCGCTCCGGTTGATGATGCTCGCCATGAGATGGTGGTGAAGGTTATGGACGCTTGTTCTCATGCCGGAATTGAATCGGTAACCTTCGCATTCGGACGCTAACTGCGCAAACGCGTCGGGACTCCACGTTCCACCTTGAAGTTTGTTTTTTATTCGCACCCCATAATTCCCCTGAGGTCACTATTGTATTGCCTTAGCCAATCGCATTCGGAGCATCTCTCGGCATGGCTAAAAAATCGCAGGCTATCTGGGGTGGACGTTTTTCGAAAGGACCAGCTGAATTGATGCTCAATTTCAGCGAATCGGTTTCATTCGATCATCGGCTCGCTCCATTCGATATTGCAGTAAACCGGGCTCACACCGCGATGCTGCATCATGTCGGTTTGCTTACTCGTCGCGAATTGAAGGCCATACACAAAGGGCTCGACGTCGTCGAAGGGAAGATTGAAGCCGGTAAGCTGAAATGGGATCCTGCTTTCGAGGATGTTCACATGAACATTGAGCAAGCTCTGACCAAGATCGCGCCGGAGGCCGCGAAGATGCATACGGCTCGGAGCCGGAATGATCAGGTCGCAACGGATTCTCGTTTGTTTTTCAAACACGCTTGCGAAGTGGTTATCGGTTTACTGAGGGATTTGCAACGGGCGATCCTTTCGGTCGCGGAGGCAAATCAGTCAGTATTAATTCCTGGATACACGCATTTACAACGGGCTCAACCGGTGTCAGTCGCGCATCATCTTCTCGCCTACGTTGAGATGTTTAGTCGGGATATTAAACGTTTCGAAAAGGTGCTTGATGATGCGAATTGGTGTCCTCTGGGCTCCGGCGCTATCGCCGGTACGACGTTGCCTATAGATCGGGAATTTGCAGCGAAGGAACTTGGGTTCGTTGACAAACGAGGAAAAGCGCGATTGACGACCAATAGCATGGATGCAGTTGCGGATCGGGATCTCTTCTTGGATTTCGGACATGCCTGCGGCGTGTGCGCGACGCATTTTTCCAGAGTAGCCGAGGATGTTATTCTGTGGAATAGTTCTGAGTTCGGCTACGTTGAGTTACCCGATGCGTTTTGCACGGGATCTAGTTTGATGCCGCAGAAAAAGAATCCGGATTCGCTTGAATTATTGCGGGGGAAATCCGGACGTATAATTGGAAGTCTCCAAAGCCTCTATACGATGATTAAGGGACTGCCGCTCACTTACAACCGGGACTTGCAAGAGGATAAAGTACAGGTGTTCGATAGCTTCGATCAGCTATCCATTTGCCTGCAGGTATTGTCTGGAACCGTTAGCGGTATGAGTTTTAGGACAGAGAATTGTTCGGTCGCGGTTTCGGATGCGGGACTTTTGGCAACGGATTTGGCAGATTGGCTCGTCAATGAAGGCGTCGCTTTTCGGGATGCGCACCACATTGTGGGAGCGATGGTGGCTAAGGCGGAAGCGTTGGATGTTCCTCTAAACGAAGTGCCTCAGGCCGATGCGAAAGCGATTCATCGAAAGCTTGCTGGCGATTGGCAGGTTGTATTCGATCTTCAGCGCGCGATGAAAGCGCGGGAAGGCGTTGGGATGCCGGGACCAAAGCAAATCAAGAAGCAATTGAAGCGTTGGCAAAAGGTTTACTCGGCGTGATTTCCATTTCGAAATCGAAAACTCAGAGTTCACCGTATTGAATGGCTAAGATTTCCGTACTTTCGGATCAGGTTGCGAATCAGATCGCAGCTGGCGAGGTAATCGAGCGTCCTGCTTCGATTGTAAAGGAACTGGTTGAGAATAGTCTGGATGCCGGAGCAACTGCGATCGAAATCGAATTCAAGAAGGGTGGAACGAGTTTTATTCGAATAGAGGATAATGGTTGCGGGATGAGCGAGGAGGATGCTTCGCTTTCCTTGCAGCGACATGCGACGAGTAAAATTCGAGATGCGGACGATTTAAATGAACTAACCTCTATGGGGTTTCGCGGCGAAGCTTTGCCTTCGATAGCCTCGGTATCTAAATTTCAGTTACAAACACGAGAAGTTGAATCGGATTCCGGAACTGACATTCTGATAAATGGGGGAAAGGTCGTGCATCATCGCGAGTGCGGAATGCCGCCAGGAACGCGAATGACGATCTCTCAGCTTTTCAATACGGTTCCGGCTCGACGCAAATTTCTAAAAACAGTTTCAACAGAGTCGGCTCATATCGTGCATTACGCGCGTCTTTACGCGCTGGCTCATCCAGAAGTGGCTTTCACTCTTATCGATGACGGTCGTACGCTTTTTCGCACGCCAGCTTGTGTGCGCCTACGGGACCGTGTGATGGAAATATTCGGCAAATCAGTTGCCGGGAAATTGATCGAAGTAGAGGCGAAGGAAATGGGGATGCGATTGAGTGGTTTGATTGGCGCTCCTGGTCATTCGAGATCGAGCCGTCACGAAATGCTTATTTTCGTGAACAATCGCCCGGTCGAAAATCGAACGCTTGGATACGCTCTCATCGAATCTTACTACGGTCACATTCCCAAGGGGCGTTATCCGGTTGCGTTTTTGTTTCTCGATTTGTCTCCAAAGGATGTTGACGTGAATGTGCACCCGGCGAAACGGGAGATTCGCTTCCGAAATGAATCTTCGGTTCGAGGTTTCGCAGTGCGAGCAATTTTGGAAGCTTTGCAAAAATCCGTAGAGATCGTGGCAGCGCCAGTTGTCCGATCTGCACCCGTTGGGAAAGCGCAAACGTTTGATATCGGTGATTCTTCCGAAAAGACGGTCGAATCGAAGCGAATACCCATTCTCTCGAGTCCGAAGATCGATACGCCAGTCAAGAAGGCGAAGGTATCAGAGAAAACCAAAACTGCGTCTGAAACTAAATCGGTTTCGATTGTGACTGAGGAAGTCGTTTTTGAAAATGAAGCGGGACCAATAGAGGAGGTCGCTCAAGTAGTAGAACGTGATTGGCAGTTCATTGGTTGGGCTCAAGACGACTACGCTCTGTTCGACACGGATTCGGGTGTGGTTGTGTTGGATTTCAAAGCGGCTCAAAAACGTGTTTGGTATGCTCGGTTGCTCGCTTCCTACGAGAACCGAACAGTAGAGAGTCAAAAACTGCTGCTTCCCTTACCAGTTGAATTCGATCCGGTCTCCTCGGCAATGCTGACGGATAACGCGGAATTGCTCGAGGCTTATGGATTGGAAGTGGCGCCTTTTGGGCGGAATTTCTTTCGAATCGAAGCAGTGCCTAGTTGGCTTCCGGAGAAGGAGGCCGAGGCTTATCTCGGTGAGTGGGTCGATCTGTTGCGAAATGGCAGCATCAGCGACAAGAAAGCGGGAGCGACTCAGGAGCTTCTCGCTAAGCATGCGGTACATAACATTGTTCGAGGAGCTTCGACTCCTGGTGAAACGGAGCTCGATGAATTGCTCGACAGTCTTTTTCAGACCAACAATCCGCTCGCGGATCCGGATGGTCGACCGACGTTTATTGAAATCGCCAAGAGCGAGCTCAATCGCCGCTTTCACAAAAAATGAGGCGCGGTTATCACTTTTATTCAAAGAACATTTTGACGAATGAGGGAGGCGGCCTTTGAAATCACAATGTTGTAACCTTGAGGGTCTATGGGTTTTCACTTAGGGCTCGGCATATCAATATTGAGCGCTTTTTTAGGGGGATTTTAGATAAAAATTCGATCAAACTGATTTTGGCGCGGAATCAGCTTAGTTTCTGGGCGAGGAAAGACTTGTAACTGACCAGCGGATCTCTATCCGCTGTGTCTCGATTTTCGACAAACTAATTTTCCATGAGTACCGTAGTTAAGAAGAAAACCGCAGTTAAGCAGGCGAAGAAAAAAACCGCCGTTGAGCCGCAGCCGATGAAAGAGGCTATCTTGGGTCATCTAAGGCTGACTCT
>TARA_B110000037_G_scaffold43753_1_pt1 | contig 11232 bp, 10 predicted proteins | sample TARA_B110000037 | Tara Oceans TARA_B110000037 (sample SAMEA4397196) | marine metagenome | biome: Polar Biome; feature: [MIX] marine epipelagic wind mixed layer (ENVO:01000061); material: water (ENVO:00002006), including particulate matter (ENVO:01000060) such as... | depth 10-100 m
GTCGATGGAAGACTAGTTTCTAACAGATTAGAACCAAGAAAAAGACCACGATCTTCAATGTCTCCTACAATAGTTCTTAAAAATAAAAAACCAATCTATATAACTGGGTCTCCAGGCGGGAGTAATATCATAGGATTTGTTACTAATTCATTAATTTCACTTATAGACTGGGATATGAGTGTTCAAGAGTCAGTTTCTTTACCTCATGCAATTAACCGATGGGGTAAATATGAAATAGAGGAATCTATAATTGCACCTTCATTAGAAAAATCATTATCTAAAATGGGTTACGACACAAAAATAAGGAAGTATTTTTCAGGCTTAAATACAATTTATATCGGTAAAAATTTAGAGGGTGGGTCAGACCCACGTCGCGAAGGGATAGCCATAGGTAATTAAAGCTTGGCAGAAAGGAGTAAATTCGATCCCTCGATACGGTCACCCGTTTACACGCTTTCCAAGCTATCGCCAATAACCAATGCCCTGTATTAGGCTCTTAACAATCCTTGTTAACAATGATAGAATATAATCTTGCTAAATAAATTACTCATATGAGCTTTAGAATGTTGAATTTTTTAAATAATAAAAATTTGCTCATAATATTTATTTCACTTATCTCATTTTTTTTTTTATTTTATGCAGTTAAAATAAATTATTTAAACCATAGTCTAGATTCTGCAGTATTTGTAAGTAATATTTCTAAAACGTATAGTTTCTTTTGGCCATTCTCTCAAATCAATCATAGTGCAATACTATATATAAAAACATCACTTCCAATCTTACCGGCTAATGGTGTTTGTGAAATAGTTCGTAATATTGATACATCCGGTGAAGTAAATATGATTGATAGACACTTGTATCTAATGACTTTTATTTTAGCTCCATTAAATAGATTGTTGAGTGCTGAGAGTATTGCTTCATTTTTTCACGTTTTTAGTTATTTAGGGACTTTAATTCTAATCTATTATTATTTGCGAAAAAAAAAAGTTGGCATATTTGCCTCTTCTTTATTCATTTTATTGATAGTTTCTTATGCAGGCTGGCACGAAGGATTGTATGGTCAATTCTATTTTGATAAATTATCAATTTTTCCAGTGTCTCTTATATGCCTATTAATCTATGAGCGAGTAAAAAATAATAATAAATATAATTTTCTCTTATTCCTAACAATATTCTTTTCTATCTTGCTATCTGAAAGAGTTGCCCTAATGATTGGGGTATTTATATTTAGTTTAACATTTTTATATGGCTTGAAAAGAAAATTTAGAAAAGATGATATATTATTAATTTGTATATCATTGTTTATAATTTTGTATGCTTTGGCATATATTTTTTTTATACAAATGAATATTGGAATTCAAGATACCAAAATTACATTCTTTGAAGAAATTTATGACTTTTTCTATAAGGATGGAATTTTCTTTTATAAACTTAGATATGATACAAGCTTTAATCTTTCATTAACTAAATTTTTAATTGTTAACTCTCCATTTCTATTTTTACTGCTTTTTAATTGGCGGATTAGTTTAATTGTTTTACTTATAATGTTACCAAATATTTTTGGAGATATTGGAGGTGCTGAAAAAATTGGTTGGTCTACTCACTACCATTCAATATATATGCCCTATTTAATAGCAGCTTCTTGTATCGGCTTCATAAATTTTTTAAATTCATTCAAACTGATTTCACTCAGTGTGATCAAATATCTAATTATATTTTTATTCACTATTATTTCATTTACGAATAATGCGTATTCATTAAATCCTTTGCTAAATATTGACTTTTCTCAAATCAAAGAAAATGGAGCGGTAAAATTATATGGTATTACTCTAAATAAGGGTGCAAACGGTAATATTATGAATTATAAACATGAACAAAATAAAATTATGTCAGACTTACTTCCGAAACATACATCAATATCAACAAGTGAAGGCTACTTTCCTTCATTGATAAGTAATAATAGAGAAATTCATTTGTATCCACTCAATTTTGGCAAATCAGAGTATCTTGTGTTAAATTATAATGAACTAAATATTGATGGTTATAACTCAGATATTGTTGCATCCGGGGAAGTATCTTTTCTTGATTTTTCTAATAAAATTGAATTGTCACAATGCTTAAATAATATGATAAAAAATGAGTATATGTTAATAAAGAAAATTCCCTTTACACATGAAACTGACTGGGGAACTGTTGTTTATAAAAAGAAATTATGAATACTAATATAAAGATGCCACTCTACAGTGTAGTAATTCCAGTGTTTAATAGTGAAAAGACAATATTTTCTACTGTAGAAAAAGTAGTTAATCACTTTAAAGATAATAATAAAAAATTTGAATTAATTTTAGTAAATGACTGTAGTGAAGATAACAGTTGGAATGAAATCATAAAAATTTCTAATCAATATAAGGAGATTTTAGCGATCAATCATTTAAAAAATTATGGTCAACATTTAGCAAATATTTCTGGTTTTAAGCATTGCAAGGGTGATTATGTAATTACTATGGATGACGACTTACAGAACCCACCTCACGAAATAATTAAATTAATCAATAAAATTAGCGGGGGTTACGATTTAGTAATTGGAGAGTTTTTAGCAAAAAAACATGGCTTCTATAGAAGATTGGGAAGTAAAGTAATGAGTTGGTTAACAAAGAAAATTTTTAAAGTAAATGAAGTGCTTGTTCTCTCAAATTTTAGAATTGCAGATCGAGAAGTAATCAACAGAATTTGTAATGACAAATCGACTCATCCATATATACCAGGTTTATTTTTAAAGTATTCTTCAAAAAGAGCTAACGTCAAAGTAGAACATCACGAACGAAAATATGGTAAAAGCTCTTACACGCCGAGCAAAATTATATTTCTTGTTTTTAATCTACTTTTTAATCATTCCTCAATTCCTCTTTATACAGGGCTTTTCGTAGGTTTCTTCTTTTCTTTTATATCTTTTTTGTTTAGTTTTTATTATTTAGTTACAGCACTTTTTAATGGCGCTATTGTTCCTGGTTGGGCTTCAATAATAATCATGCTCTCATTTTTTAATGGAATATTAATACTTTTAATAAGCTTAATAGGCGAATACATTATTAGAATTTTAAGAGAGGTTATTTCTAATAGAGATTGTGAGATAATTGAAATCATAACAAATGAATAATATATTTATAATTGGAGCTCAAAGATCTGGCTCAACTTATCTATTGTCAGTATTAAAAGACCACCCTGAAATATCCGCAAACATAAAGATTAATCCAGAACCAAAATTTTTCTTAAGCAAAAAAATTAAAAAAAAAGATATTAATAATTATGAAAAACTTTATTTCAATAAAACAACCAAAAAAACTAAATATTTATGTGAAAAAAGTACTTCATATATTGAACATTCATACGCTTTAAAAAAAATAAAAAAAATTTACCCAAACTGTAAAATTATAGTGATACTTAGGAATCCTGCTTTAAGAGCATATTCGAATTATCGCTTTTCAGTTACTAACAATTTAGAGAAAAAGAATTTTATAAAAGCGCTAAAGTCTGAGAATTCGAGAACTGAGAATATGCATTTTACTACTTCTGTTAATCCTTTTATTTATAAAAAAAGAGGTTTATACAACAATTATCTTAGAGAAATATTTGATATATTTAATGAACTTCAAGTTAAAATTTTAATATATGAAGAGTTCTTAGAGAATTTAATTGAGATCAAAAATTTATTTAAATGGTTAGAAATTGATTCTGATTATGTACCTAAGCTCTATCAAGAAAAAGTTAATAATAATATAAACAACTTCCATAATGACAAAGAAACAATAAATAAACTTTTTGATGAGTATAAAGAGTCTATTTTAGATTTAGAAACGTTAATTCATAAAAAAATAAAAGTTTGGCATAAGCTAACTTAGTTTTTAAAAATGAAATTTTATATTAAAATTTTTTCTAGTATTGCTCTTTTCACACTAGCATTATATTTACTTGATATTAATAAAATGATTTCAATTTTGAATGGATATAGCACAATTAATTTAATTTTTGCTATTTTAGTAAATATTTTTATGTATATATTACTGAGTGTTAGATGGCACTTAATAATTAAAAAACAAACAGAATTTTTATTAATAAGGAACATTTCGATTTATTTAAAGGGCACTTATTACAGTTTTTTTACACCTTCAAATATTGGTGGAGATATATATAGGTACTTTAAGTATAAAAAAATAAAAAAAATATTACTAATTTCTCTTCTAATTCTAGAGAGATTAATTGGTTTTTTGACATATATAATTTTCTACATCCTATCATTTGTTATAATTTTTTTTATGGGTAATAAAATTAGCTTATCTCATGGTTACTATCTAATTCCCTTTTTATTATCAACATCACTATTACTTATAATAATTACTTATTTAAAATTTAATTTTATTAATAATCTATTTAATAAAATAATCATAAAAATTATAAATATACTAAATTTAAAAACTAAAATAAATATTAATTATTTTAATTTGAGATTTTCTCCAGAGCACGACTGGAATGGAATTATAGTTTTCTCTATTTTAAGCTTCATCTTAGTTGTGTTTGGTTTCCAAATTATTAGTATTGGATTAGGAGTTAAAATTCCTATAACGCATACGATATTAGTTTTGACCTTGGTAGAAATTATAAGATTTATACCTATTACTGTTCAGGGAATAGGCCTAAGGGAAGGTTCATATGCTTTATTGATGACGCATCTTGGACATAATTCTGAGGAGGTTTATTTAGTAGCACTATTTGCTTATCTGGCAATTAGCCTGGCTATTGTCATATGCGGTTTAATCAGTATATTAATAAAAACAAATTATAATCGAATTTCAAAATTATTTTAAATATTATGGCTTTTTTTGTTAATAAACTTAAAAGAGGAATAATCTATCATACTTTATTTGAGAGCTTTACCTATTTTTTTAGATCATTTTATACCAAATTAAATGATGAGAATAAAATCTTAGAATTTGAAAATAAATTTGCTAAATACAATAATCAAAGCCATAGTGTGGTTTTTCCATTTGCTAGAACAGCAATATATTATATTTTAAAACATCTTAACTTGCCAAAAGGAACTGAAGTTTTGATGTCTCCCATAGGTGTAAAAGGTATTCTTGACGTCATATTAGAACTTGGGCTTATTCCTAAATTTGTTGAGTTAGACTTAGATACCCTAAGTTTTGAATTAAAAGATTTAAATACTGAAATTGGCAATCAAACAAAGGTGGTTATTATCACTTATTTATTTGGCCTAGTTCCTAATATGAATGAAATAACTAATATATTGAAAAAAAATAATATTTTTATTATTGAAGACTTTTCTCAGTGCATTAATGGCAAATTTAATGAGGATAGAGTTGGTTCTTGTGGTGATGTTGGAGTTTATAGTTCTTCTTCAATAAAAACAATTGATACTTTAGGTGGAGGCTTAGTTGTAACTAACAGTAAACAATTATTTTTAGATTTGAAGACCTTCCAAAATAGTTTAGGTGAATTAAACAGATTTATTTTAATAAAAAAGGGATTTATTAATCTTATCAGGAATTTGGCACTAAATAACTTAATATATAATCTATTCACTTTTCATTTTTTACAGGGATTGCGAAAACTAAATCCTGAACTGGCACTGAAACAGACAGGAAGTAGAAAGAAAACTAGAATTATAAAATTACCAAATGAATGGTTTTTTAAATTTTCATCAATGCAGGCTGAAATTGGCTTAAAACAAATTATTAAATGCAATAACCGCGATAAAAAAAGAATAATAAATGTTAATATTTTGAAAGAAAACATAGGAAAACAAAAATTTCCTCTCACTACATCTAATTCATATAATGTTTATTGGCAATTAATAATATATGTCTCAGACTCAATCTCAGCTCAAAAATTTTTTGCATCAAAAGGAATAGATGTTGCGACATCAAGCCTCGAATTATTATCATCTCTTGAGTCTTATCCAAATAGTAAATCATTAAAAAATGCAGAAAAGATATACCTTAAAGGGTTATTAATACCATGCTATCCAAGTCTAAATAAAAAAGCTTTGTCACATATCAGCAATTCTGTAAAAGAGTATTTCAACTTTCACCAATGATTAAAAAGAGTAATGAAAATATAGCAGTAATTGGAAGCGGTTTGTCAGCAATTGGAGCAATAAGAAGCTTAATTGACTCAGGACATAAACCAACGGTAATTGACTTTGGTGAAGAACTTAGTACTGAAAAAAAAGCATTAATTTCAGATTTAAGTAAAAAACCTACTAAAGATTGGACAAATACAGAATTATCTAATTTAATTAAAAGCCCTAATGACTCATCAAAAAGTCCTCTTTCAATTCCTAAAAAATTTTTATATGGATCTGATTACTTTTATGGACGATCTAAGAAAAACTTACCAATTTACAAAAATAAAGATATTCCACCTTTAAGTTATGCGTTTGGGGGACTTAGTTCAGGTTGGGGAGCAGCAGCGCTTCCAATCTCAGAAGGCGACCTTGAAAACTGGCCTATAAGTTGGGAGGAAATAGATGAAGCGTTTGATAGAATTTTAAGTAACTTACCATATTCAGCAGTTGAAGACAGATTAAGTGATAAATTTAAAATATATCAAGATAACCCTCAAGCATTAAAAATAAGCAATGGTGCATCAATGCTGCTAGAATCTTTAAATAAATCATACCAAAAAGAAAATAAAGATATTCTTTTTGGACAAGCCCGACTTTTAATCGATAGTGATAAATGTAAATACTATGGGCATTCTATGTCAGGATGTGTTTATGGATCAATTTATCAAGCATCAGAGGAGATAAATAATTTGATCAAAGATAATAAAATTACTTATTTAAACAATTGTATTGTTGATAGCTTAGAAGAAGATGAGAATAAAGTTTATGTGAACTTTTATAAACTTGAGAACGGTGAAAATGGAACACTTTTAAAAAAAGAATTTGATAGAGTTTTTTTAGCGGCGGGTGCTACAAATAGTACGAGAATTGTATTAAATTCTAAAAAACTATATGATGAAGATGTAAACTTACGTGCTAGGGGAAGTTACGTCCTTCCTTTCTTTAGTTTCCGGAAGCTTCATTCAAATTGGCCAAATTGTAACACACATCCTGAGCTTTTTGTTGTATTTAGAAATAATACAGTAAGTAAATGGGTTCATGTTCAGATTTCAACTGTAAATGAATTATTTATTTACAGATTGGGTGTTGATTTAACAAAAAATCCTTTAATAAAAAAATTAAAAGAATTTTTGATAAACCACATATTCTTTGCATTTATAAATTTGCACTCTGAATATGGTGGTTACTATAACATCCATATAAAAAAGGATGAAAATAAAAATCATACTAATACTTTATTTAGTAGGTATTTTGCTAAAAATGCACCTTTCAAAATTATTATTTCAACAATATTCACCTTAACTAAAATTTTTTTAAGAGCTTATTCATTACCAATTATTTTTTTAATGAAAAATAACACAAGTGCGTATCACGTAGGATGTACGATGCCAATGAAAAGTAGCCAAACTAATAAACTCGATACAGACTTTCTTGGAAGAATAAAAAGCTGGAAAAGAGTGCATATAGTTGACTCATCTGTCTTTCCATCTTTACCTGGTACAACAATTGGACTACTCTTAATTGCAAATGCATATCGAATTGTAAAAAGAATTTATGTTAAGTAAGGGTATCGTCAGATTTAACTCCCCATATATTACGGGTAAGGAAATCGATAATTTAAAAGACTTGATTAAAAGTAAGAAAATTTCAGGTAACGGAATATACACAAAAAAATGCTCGAGCATTCTTGAAAATTACCTTGATGGCTCAAAAAAAGTACTAATAACTCATTCATGTACCGCAGCTTTAGAGATGGCAGCAATATTGCTAAATATAAAGAAAGGAGACGAAGTAATCATGCCATCATACACTTTTGTTTCGACAGCAAATGCATTTGTACTTAGAGGTGGTATTCCTGTATTCATTGATATTAAAAATGACGATTTAAATTTAAATGAAGAGCTTATTAGAAAAGCAATTACAAAAAAAACGAAAGCAATTATCGTTGTCCATTATGGAGGATTATCATGCGATATGTCAAAAATAATAAAAATAGCAAAAGAAAAAAAAATTGCATTAATTGAGGATGCCGCTCAAGCCTTAGGGTCAGAGTATAAAGGTAAAAAATTAGGTACCTTAGGTGATCTGGCATCTATTAGTTTTCACGAAACAAAAAATATTATTGGAGGAGAAGGTGGGGCTTTAATTGTAAATAATAGTAAATATTTAAAACGTTCTGAAATAGTTTGGGAAAAAGGCACAAATAGAAATTCATTTTTTAATGGTGCAACAAAAAAATATACGTGGCTGGACATTGGTTCGTCTTACCTACCTAGTGAATTAGTTTCTGCATTTCTTTTAGATCAATTAAAAAAAATTGATTACATAAATTCTCTGCGAATGGAAAAATGGAAAGTTTACAGAAAATTGTTTGATAAGCTTTTTATTGAGGGACTGATAAAAATTCAAAAAACTGACTCAGAGTCAAAATATAATGCTCATATTTTTTATATTCTCGTTAAAAACCAAAAATTAAGGGACTTAATAATAAAGAAATTAAATAACAAACAAATTAGTGCTGTTTTTCATTATATTCCACTGCACAGTTCTCCAGCGGGGAAAAAGTATGGAAAAAGTGGATCAAGTATGAGAGTTACAAATAAAATATATAAGCAAATAATTAGACTTCCACTTTATCCGAATATTAGTGAAAAGACAATTTACAATATATTCAGTATTATTAATAAAATAATTAGAAGTCAGAGTGATGATAAGAAATATAAATAAATATGAAAACCTTATATTTTCTAGTACCAATAAAAATCTTCAATATATTCATTCGATCATAGAGTATATAAACTCAAACGGTAATGATCACATAAATATTTTAGATATTGGTTGTGGAGATGGCTCTCTTCTGAAAGCCTTAAGACAACAATGTCCTGTATTCAATTATGTTGGTGTCGATATTTCCAGTCAGAATATTAAAATTGCAAAGCAGAAATGGGCAGATAAAAATACAAAATTTATATTATCAAATTATTTAGATACAACTTTTAACAATAAATTTGATCTCATTATATCTTATAGCACCTTAAACCTTATTGAAAAACCTAACATTGTAGTTGATAAGATTTATAATCAACTTCAACATGGTGGCATAGCCATTATATGTATTCCTTATGGCTGTATTAGGACCCATATGTATATTTTATTAAGAAAGATAAATATAGTTTTATTAAAATTTGGTTTAAAAAGAATTTTTGAACTTTTTGCATATTTTTTTTTAAAAGAGAAATATTCAAAAGAACAAGTATCTCAAAGTATGGTTTACATGACTATGATACCTTTCTTTATATGGGGAAGAAGTATTGCTGACAATGCTTCACTTAAAGGTTTGAAAACAATTTCAGAAACAATTGAATTACCAAGAATTATTGGAAAGTTATCTCACAAAATTATAAAATTAAAAAAAACTCATTAACTTAATTTGGTGAATATTTAAACCAATCGCGTGCCTTTAAGTTGGCGACATAATGATATTCGCCTGAAGTTTGATCATGTTTTAAAATTATAGACTCAGACTGGTCAATTAATAAATTAATACCAATATCTTTCAGTGTTTCTGAATGACCAACAATAAATATATTTTCACCTAGATTTGGAAATACATTAAATACTTCTTTATATTCATTTTTTATCGATTCCTCATACTTCTGATTAATTATTGCTCCTTCGGGTAAAAGTCCATTTGTGATATAGTCAATTTTATCAAAAATATATTGAGCAGTTTCTTTTGTTCTACAAGTATTACTTGCAATCACTTTTGAAATTGGAATTTTAAACTCTTTTATAATTTTGTTTATCATTTTAGACTCTTCTATGCCCATTTCAGATAAACAGTAACCTTTTTTGAGACTTATCTCACTCAGAGGAATATCTCTTAGTGGCGCATGATCTAGTATATTTAGGGTTACAGAATTTATTGAAAAATCTCTATCAGCATGCCTTATAAATATAACATACCCTCCAGTTTTTAAAATTTCGATAATATTTTTATCTTCGACACCATATAAATTTGATTTTTGAGTAGTATTACTATTTTTACTTTTATCGATTTGAATTTGCTTTAGCTTTTCATCTTTTATCCCTTCAATTTGAGACTCTATTGAAGTGATTTTATTGATTAAATGATTATCAATAATTGAGAATTTAAATATCACATAGAAAAAAATAATAGATAGCGCTATAAAAATGACAAAAGATATCAGTGATATTACAAAAATATTTTTGAGATTTAACATATTAAGAATATGATAATTTTTTTTTAAAAAGCTTAATTTCTCTTTTATCTCTATCACCAATAATCTTTTGAGAGTCAATCATTGACCAACCATTTCTTTTCAAATCATTAGAATAATTTCTATGTTTAATATGAGGTGCTTTGAGATTGTAGTCAATATTTTTGTCAGATGAAGTTATTATGCAGTATCGTGCCTTAATATTATTTATGGTGTTGATATGTTCTTTATAAATATCATCTTCAACTAAGTGAAATATTACGTCAAAACTTACTATTATTGATCTATCATTTTTTATTAGGTTATTGATTTCATTAATTATTTTTGAATAATTTTTGTCTAAAAAAAAAAATAATTTATTTTTGTGATTTTTAAATGATAGAATATTTTTTTCTATAATTGTTTTACTTACATCAATGCCAATATAAAATTCTGATTTAAAAAGCTTAAGATTGTTACCATCTCCACAGCCAACATCAATAATATTTTTTAATCCATAATTTAGCATAGTATCATTTAGAAAATTAGCTTTTTGAATAGCATCCTTTGCATAAGATCCCTTTCCAGAATTACCACCATAGTAATATCTATCTTCCCAATAATTTCTTGAATCAATATACTTTTTAGTAATTTGTCTCCTAAATAGCTCTCTAATTACTTTTCGAAAAAAAATCATATCTAATAATAAACAAAGAGTAGTATTTCAACAGTAAAAAGATAGATGTGCCAAGATCGTTCTCAATTAGGGGTCTCTTGAGCGATTTATTAGGAGCGTCGTATGTAGTTTTTGACTCTAGTTGGCGGAAAGGAAGGGATTCGAACCCTCGATACGGTCACCCGCATACA
>TARA_B110000037_G_scaffold181953_2_pt1 | contig 11229 bp, 12 predicted proteins | sample TARA_B110000037 | Tara Oceans TARA_B110000037 (sample SAMEA4397196) | marine metagenome | biome: Polar Biome; feature: [MIX] marine epipelagic wind mixed layer (ENVO:01000061); material: water (ENVO:00002006), including particulate matter (ENVO:01000060) such as... | depth 10-100 m
GGGAGAGGAAGCGGGTGTCATTTTCGATGAGGAGGCGGATGTCTTTGATCCCCCAGCGGATCATGGCGAGACGGTCGATACCCATGCCGAAGGCGAAGCCGGTGACTTTTTCGGGGTCGAGGGCGTTGTCTTTTCGGGTGGCGTTGATTGCTTCGAATACGGCGGGATCGACCATGCCGCAGCCGGCGACCTCGATCCAGCGGGGTGCCTGGCCTTTGATCTGGAGCTTTACGTCGATTTCGAAAGAGGGCTCGGTGAACGGGAAGAAGTGTGGGCGGAAACGGACTTCGGTGGTGGTGCCGAACATTTCGTGGAAGAAGTATTCGAGCGTGCCTTTCAGGTCGGGGAGTGTGACGTCGGTATCTACGAATAGGCCTTCAAGCTGATTGAAGACCGAAAGGTGGGTTGCGTCGATTTCATCACGGCGGTAGGCGGAACCTGGGGCAATGATACGGATTGGCGGTGCAGCAGTTTCCATGGTGCGGATTTGCACGCTGGAGGTGTGAGTGCGGAGGAGCTTGCCGGAGTTGAAATAGAAGGTGTCTTTTTCGTTCCGCGCTGGGTGGTCGGCGGGGGTGTTGAGGGCGTCGAAGCAGTGGTATTCGTCTTCGATCTCGGGGCCATCCGCCAAGGCGAAGCCCATGCGGCGGAGAACCTGGGTCGCTTCGTCGCGGATGAGTGTGAGGGGATGGAGACCACCGGCCGGTAGGGAACGTGCGGGAAGGGTGATGTCGATGCCGGAGAGTGCCGCTTTATCAGCGATTTCCTGAAGAGCGGCTTGTTTCTCCGAGATGGCGGAATTGATGGCCGTGCGGGCAGCGTTAAGGGATTGGCCAAAGGCGGCTTTTTCCTCTTTGGGGATATCCTTGATTAGTGCTCCGGCGAGCGAGAGGGTGCCCTTTTTTCCTATGGATGCGACGCGGGCGTCATCAAGGGTGCGCTCGTCCGTTGAGGCGGCGATGAGTTCGAGGGCTTGGGATTGGATGTTTGCGATCTGCTCGTTCATGGGCGGGAGCAAGTGGGATAGCGGAGAGGAGCGCGGGGGGCAAGAGTTTGGTTTGCGAACAGATTGACGGTTAGCGTGCGGCGGGGAAGACTCCGTGGAAGTGGAGAAGGTGACACCAAGAGGGTTCAAAGGAAGTTTTCCGGGAAAGTTGCGATTCTGGAGCATTCATTGCGTGATCAATGCCCTTCCCAGTTATTTGATTGCGGTGGTTTGGCTGGGGCTTTGGGAAAGTAGAACGGCGCAACTGGCGATGCTGGCTGCGGCGGCGACCTTCGTGCTGGGTTATTCGACAGTGACAGCCTCGATGGGAATTTTCCGCGATGGGGAGAGTCTTTTTAGCCGGGCGTTGCGGGCGGGTCTGGTGATACGGATCATCATCTCATTGGTTACGTTGATCGCAGTCCCGCTAGGGCCGTTCCTGATGTTAACTCCGGATTTATGGTGCGGATTTCTCGCAAGCATAGTCGTAACTAAAGTCCTGGGATTACCACCCTTGATGGAAAGAACTTATACGGGCGCGAGTGCCGCGCCGAATATCGATGTGCAACTGCCGGGATTGCTGGAAGTCTATTCGACGACAATTTTGGAGGGATTGGTATTATCCTTCCTGCTGTTCATTCTCTCGTTTCTGATGATTCTGATCTTGCAGATGAGGGATAGGAAGAGGCGGTATTTGTTGAGTCGAAGCAAACCGGTTGTGATCAAGTGAAGGTGGGGAATATCCGATCGTGATTATGGCGCTTGAACGAATGGCTGGTTGAGTAACGTAGTTTTTCGGGATGATGAAATTTTCACAAATGATTCGAATCACTCTGGCGCTGGCAGTGGCGATTGCCCCGGTTCAGGCGGAAAACGAAGTGACGTCCCCTGTTGCCGGGAAAACGGTCAAGGTGCTGACGGTAGGAAACAGCTTTGCGGGGGATGCTTCGACCTTTCTTCCGCAGATGGCGGAGGCCGGTGGGCATGATCTGTTGCTTTTTATAGCCAATCCGGGCGGATGCGCTTTGAAAAAGCATGCGGGATGGATTGAAGCACACGGGAAGGATCCCGAAAGCCCGGAAGGGAAACCTTACCCTGCTGCATTTGTCTCGCCGAGAGAGGATGTGCCGGAAGGAAAAATGTAATCCCTCGCTGAAGCCCTTGCCGCGGAGGATTGGGATTTCGTGACCATCCAGCAGGTAAGTCTTCTGAGCTTTAAGGGGGCGAGTTTCGAACCGTATGCGGAGACAATCATCGACTGCATCAGGGAGAATGCGCCTGGGGCGGAAATTCTGATCCATCAGACCTGGGCTTACCGGGAGGATTATCCCGGGTTTGCGAGTGGGAAATTTACCCAGACGATGATGTTCGATCAGTTGGATGCGAACTACCGGAGTTTGGCGCAAACATACGGTCTGCGGGTGATTCCGGTTGGTAAGGTATTCCAAGAGGCCAGGAGTTTTCCCAGGTGGACTTTCTGTTTCCCTGATCCGGACTTTAACTACAAGTCACCCGAGCCAGATACCAAGCCGGATCAGACGGGAAGTTTGAACGTTGGATGGACAATCCGGAAGGTCGTCAAGAAGGCGAACAAAGCTGTGGATGATGCGACAGAGGAAGGCGGGCTGGATGCTGCCTCGGAAGAGGTTGTGACCTACAAGGCGTCCCTCGATTACAAGCACTGCAATCTGGAAGGGCAGTTTTTGGGCGGTGCGGTGTGGTATGGTTTCCTTTTTGGAGAGAAGGTTTGCGCAAATGCTTTTCTGCCACAGTGGGTCGAGCCGGAAGATATTTCCACCCTGCGTGGAATCGCGGATCAGGTTCTGGCAGACTACTGGTAGGTGCCTTCCTCTTCTGGCGGTGATTGATTGAGGAGTCGGGACATTCCTGTCCCGACCACATGCGGGCAGTCGGGACAGGAATGTCCCGACTCCTTAGCTCTCTTACAGGGTGACTTCCGTGCCGATGCCCCCGTCGGTGAAAATTTCCAAAAGGAGGGCGTGGGGTAGGCGGCCATCTACGAAGTGGACTTTGCGGACACCTGCGTTGAGCGCGTCGATGGCGGAGCGAATTTTCGGGATCATACCGCCGGAGATGGTGCCATCTTCGATCAGTGCATTTGCTTTTTCGACATTGATGGATTTGATCAGGGTCGAAGGGTCTTTCGGATCCGCGAGCAGACCTGGGACGTCGGAGAGATAGACGAGTTTTGAAACGCGAAGCTCCTTCGCGAGTGCAGCAGCTGCGAGGTCGGCGTTAATGTTGAGCGGCTTTCCGGTTGGTAGCTCGGCGGCAAGGGGTGAAATGACCGGGACGATGCCGGCCTTGTGGGCGGTGTCCATGTTCGCGAGATTGCAGCCGACGACTTCGCCGACGCGGCCGAGGTCAATCGGGTTGCCTTGCTTGTCGAAGGATTTGATTTTCTCGCCGAGGAAGATGTCGGTGCCAGGCATGCCCGTAGCTTTACCGCCGAAGTCGCGAATCATGCGGACGAGTCCGGGATTGATCTCGTTGGAAAGGACGCGGGAAACAATGTCGATGGCATCGTCGGAGGTGTAGCGGAGTCCGTTGATGAATTTTGCCGCTATGCCGGATTTCTCCATGGCCGCAGAGATTGCTTTTCCCCCGCCGTGGACGACGACCGGGTTGATGCCGGCGACTTCAAGGAACGTGATATCGCGCATGACGTTGGCGACGAGTTCCGGGTCTTCCATGGCGGAGCCGCCCATCTTGATGAGGATGGTTTTTGAACGGAAGGCCTGGAGGTAGGGAAGGGCTTCGATGAGGGCGTTTGCTTTTTCGGCGGGGTTCATAAGAAAGTGAAAAGTGGCTAGTGATCAGTGGAAGACTTTGGTTGTGCTGATGCTAATCTTCTGTGGGTGGTGGGGGAGTCTTTTTTGTGGCGGTTTTACGAGCGGTTTTCTTGACTGCCTTCTTGACTGCCTTCTTGGTGGCCTTCTTGGTGGCTTTCTTGGCTGTCTTCTTGGCGTCTTTTTTACCGCCTTCGCTATGGTTTTTTTGACTGCCTTTTTCGCTGCCTTGCGGGTTGTTTTCTTGGTCGGATTCTTCGCTGCCTTTTTGGTGGCGGCTTTGTTGGTAGTTTTTTTCGCAGTAGCTTTCTTGGGAGCCTTTTTTGCTACCTTCTTTTTGACGGGTGTCTTGGGTGATTTCTGACTTTGATGTCGCCCTTTCAAGGCTTGAAGGTTTTTGGAATTTGTAGTCTCAGGGCGCTGTCCTGGGTTGTCGTATTTCGCCCCGTTGGGGATGGAGAGTTGGTCGGATTTTTTAGCGATCTTGAGGTGTTCGGGTGTGACGGGTTCAGGCGATTCGGGAAGGAGATCGTTTGCTGTCTTTCTAGAAACTGGCGCTGGGAGTGCAGATACGATGGCAAATGTGCCCAGCACTGCAAGGGTAGGGAGGGTGGGGATGCAGGTGTTGGTCAGTGGGACGAGGATGAAATGGATCGCGGCGATAGCGCAGACGGCGATCAGAAAGGTCAATGGTTTCTTTGTGAATGGGTGCTGGGTTAGGGCGGTCAATACCAGTACCAGTGAACCCAAGAGGCTGAGTTCGATGGACGTGTGCAAACGGGGGAAGGTCTGGGAGGCGGAGGTGAAGGATGGATTTGTGAGACTGGCGATGGTGCCGACCAAGGACTTGGAAAATTGACGGGTCTGTTGGTCTGCTGAGGATAGGTCATTGCGGAGGATTGTGGGCGGGAGCGGGTTTTTCGAAAGCAAGTCAGCTGGGGCATCGATGAGAGCAGGTGCTTGGATTGAGCTACTTTCCTTGATCGGCTCCGGTGAGAAGGCGAGACGCCCGTATTTGTCGATAGGGATGTAGGGTCCGTTTTTGCTCAATGCGATGTATTCTCCGAGTCGGATATCAATCGCGGTCGGGGGCACCTGGAAGTGCCTCATCGCAGAAAGGAGGGAAAATGAAAATACGATGGAATCATCCCACCGTGCCAGTAGATGCGGTGTGTCGACAGGTGGCTCCGATTCTAGGAAGGCGAATCCGGCGAAGGAAGTTTTGTTTCCCAGCACGATGTTCGGGATGGGGATGTGGTTGATAATAGGAAGCGAAGTGGTATCGCCTGTGACTTGGGAGAGGGGGACGGATGCGCGGCGGAAAGCCGGTGGCATTGTCGAAGGTATGGGGTTTCGGGTGAGGGGTGCTGTGGTGATAACTGAGGGGAGGGCGTCGAGTTGGAGGTCGAGCGCGGTAAGAGAGATGATATCGGTTTCCTGCCATGCGAGTGGGATACCGATTGCGGGGCCGGTCTCGCCGAGGCGTCCAAAGTTTTTCAGAATAATCGCGAAATCGACGGGGGAAGGTGGGGATGATTGGAAGAAGCCATCGGGATCATCGCCAAGGGAAACGACGGTGGGGAGTTTTTCCGGGATCTCTCCATACGAACTTTTCAGAGTGCGCAAGGTATGTGGGCGCGTCTGGCTTCCGTTGCCGGTGATGAAAAAGGGAGGGTTAGCAAACGAGCGTGCGGTGAGGGAAAAGAGGGCGCGGTCGATTGCTGTGCCGGGGATAAAAATCCACGCAAGGAATGCCGCCACCGCGCAGGGGATGAGAACGTAGAGGCGGCTAAGCATGGTGCGCATTATGGATACGAGCGGCGTTCGTCCAATCAGGAATTTAAGTGGTCAGGCGGGGAGTGCTTCGAGAATTTTTCTAGAGACCTCGTCTGGATCGGAATCGGTTGGAATCACTTTCGCGAAGGGTTCGTCTTTGAGGGATAGAAAAATTTCCCGGCAGCGGGCTAGGTTCGCGCGTTGTTCGAATTCGTTGGCGGTGTCCCCCCGGACGCCGATGCGAGAGATCGCGGTATCCACATCGAGATCCATGATGAGAAGAAGGTCGGGAACCGGTGCGAAGGCTTCGTTTTTCCGCCGGATCTCCTGTGGGTCGAATCCGCGCGCGCCTTGGTAGGCCATGGTGGAAAAATAGTAACGGTCGAGGATGACGGTGTGACCTGCGGCGAGGGCGGGAGCGATCTTTTCGGTGACGTGTTGGCGGCGATCCTTGAGGAAGGTTTCGAGCTCCTGCTCCGGGGAGAGGCGGCCGGTGGAGGCGGAGTTGCGCAAGAGTGTGCCCCACGGGCCGTCGGTGGGTTCGTGGGAGAGGATGACGGTTTTGCCTTGGGAGGTGAGGTGTTCGGCAAGGCGTTTGGCTTGTGTCGTTTTGCCTGTGCCGTCGATGCCTTCGATTACGATAAACATGGGGATGAGTGGGAAGTGCCGAGTGATCAGTGATCAGTGGAAGACTTTTGCTGTGTTGAAGAGGTTTTACCGCAAAGACGCAAAGGTCGCAAAGGGACGCGGAGCGTGGGTTGCGATGATTCTTTGTGAGTGTTGAGTGTTGAGCGTTGAATTTTTACAGATACCTGGCGCTGAGGTGTTTCAGGTAATGTTCGGTGGTTGGGGGGGAGCCGGTGGCTTTTTCTACTAGGTCGGTGGGGTTGTAGGAAGCTCCGTGGTTGTGGACGTTTTTGTGTAGCCAATCCAAGAGGGGGGCGTAGTTGGCGGCGGCGGTTGCCTTTTTGATTTCCGGATCGGAGGTGGCGGCGTGGAAGAGTTGGGCGGCGTTGATGTTGCCGAGAGTGTAGGTGGGGAAGTAGCCGATGCCGCCCATGGACCAGTGGATGTCTTGGAGGCAGCCATTTGCATCGTTTTCCGGGGGGAAGCCGAAGGACTTTTGGAAGAGGTCGTTCCATGTTTCCGGGACTTGGGCGACGGTGATTTCCCGGTTCAGAAGCATGCGCTCCATTTGGAAACGGATGATGATGTGGAGGTCGTAGGTGGCCTCGTCTGATTCGACACGAATGGGCGTGAACTCGGCGCGGTGGATGTATTTAAGGAACTTTTCGAGAGGGAAGTTCTTGAGCTGGGAGAAATGCTGTTGGGCGATAGGGTAGAATTTATTCCAAAACTCAGGGGAGCGTCCGACCTGATTTTCCCAGAGTCGGGATTGGGACTCGTGGATGCCTAGAGAGACCGCGGAGCCTGATGGTAGGCCGAAGTCTGCGGCGGGGAGACCCTGCTCATACATGCCGTGGCCAGCCTCGTGCATAATTCCGAATAGGGAGGATGTGAAATCACTTTCCTCGTAGCGTGTGGTCAGTCGGATGTCTTTGGGGCCGAGAGTGGTGCAAAAGGGGTGGGTGGTGGTATCGATACGGCCGTTGTGAAAGTCGAATCCGATTTCTGCAGCGACGAGGGCGTTGAAATCCTGCTGTGCCGTGATTGGGTATGGGCCGGATGGGAGTTCGGGTTTTGCTGCGGTGGTGTTTGCTACCGCTTGCGCGGATAGGGGCGCGAGTTGCTTTTGTAGGTTTTGGAAAAGTGACGCGATCTCTGCGGTGGAGGTGGCGCGTTCATAGCCTTCGAGAAGGGCGTCGTATGGTTCGTCTTTGAATCCCCAGAGATCGGCCTTTTCCAAAGCGAAATTCAAGAGCTTCTGGAGATGAGGGGCGAAGACCGAGAAATCCGAATCCTTCCGTGCTGCGATCCACGCGTGGTGTCCGGCGGATTGGGCGATGGATTCGCGGGCGACGAGATCAGTGGGGATTTTCACCGATCGCTCGGATTCGCGTCGGAGTTCTCGGAGGTTTGCAGAAACTGTGGTGTCTGTTCCGTCGTCTGAGGACTCGGCATCTTCTAGCGATTTTAGATATTCTGGCGATGTGGCGAGGCCGTGGGCGTGGGCTGCTAGATAGGAGAGTTGCTCGGAGCGGTATTCGGCGGAGCCAGAGGGAAGGTAGGTCTCCTGATCCCAAGAGAGGATGGATCCGGCGGAGTTGACGAGGGCGATTTGCTTCGCGCGTTCGAAAATGTGCATGACACAGGTTTGAGCATTGCGGGGCGGACGTCCAACACGGAACGCGGATCCGCCATTTTTGATCAAGCTTCGCGGATCGCCGTGATCGCTGCCGCCATGTCCTTCGCTCCGAAGGTCGTGGAGCCTGCAACCATGACGTTTGCACCAGCCTTGGCACTAATCGCTGCGGTTTCGGCTCCGATACCGCCATCGACTTGGATGTGGTAGGAGAGTCCGTTGTTTTTCCGGTAGGCTGCGGATTCCTCGACCTTAACCATCATCTCAGTCATGAAGGGCTGCCCGCCGAATCCGGGGACGACGGTCATGCAGAGGACTAGGTCGACCTTGTCGAGAAACGGGATCGCTTCGGAAAAGGGGGTCGCTGGATTCAGAGCTAGTCCTGCAAGGCAGCCAGCTTCGTGAATACGTTCCAGAGTTTCCGCGACATCGTGCTCCGCCTCGACATGGACGGTGATACAATCCGACCCCGCTGCGATGAAACGCTGCAGATAATGGTCGGGGCGGGAAATCATCAGGTGCACATCTAGGAAAATATCGTTCGACTCGTGAATTGTTTGCACCATCGCAGGGCCGAAGGAAATGTTGTCCACGAAATGTCCGTCCATGACGTCAAGGTGCAGCCAGTCGGCTCCGGCATTGATTGCGCGCGTGGTTTCTTCTCCCACTTTTGAAAAATCCGCTGCCAGCAGGGAAGGGGCGATAACCCTGTCGAGATATGTCTTCGTAATCACGGAGACAAACGAAGCACGACAGCGGCGGATGGGAAGGAAAAAGACGGAAAGAGAGATTGAGAGATTGAGGGATTGATCGGTTTCCCATGTTGCCCTTTCTCTGGGGGGCATTTAGAACTCGTCCATATGACAGAAGACCTGATCATCGATCTCCACAGCGACACCCATTTTATGCAGCAGGCAATGCGCGAGGCCCGCAAGGCCTACAGTGCCTCCGAGGTTCCCGTTGGAGCCGTCATCGTGCACGAGGGGAAAATTATCGGCCGTGCTTGGAATCAGGTGGAGACTTTGAAAGACGCCACGGCCCACGCAGAAATGCTTGCCCTGACAGCAGCACAGGAAGCTCTGGGTGACTGGCGGCTGGAGAAATGCACACTCTACGTCACCAAGGAACCCTGCCCGATGTGTGCTGGAGCGATTGTTCATTGCCGCCCGGACCGGGTGGTCTTCGGTTGTAGCGATCCTAAGGCGGGTGCCGCCGGGGGATGGATCAATCTCCTGGAATCAAATCCACCTCTCAACCACCGCTGCCAGGTCACTGCCGGGGTGATGGGCGAAGAGTCTCTCGACTTACTCCAATCCTTCTTCCGCGAAGCCCGCCAGCGTAAAAAAATGGCGGAATCGTGAAATGCACGTGTCAACTTTTTCCTTAGTAACAACCTCCAGAATCTGATCCTGAAAAACCTATGTTTAATTTTGCTCCCAGTGTTCTGAAAACCTTAATCTGACGGATGGGCGAAGGCGATTTTTCCAAGAGCAAGCGGCTTCGTTCCACGTAGAGGCCGAACAATTCTCAAATTAAGGAGGCTGGGGCGAATGGAACTGTTTTAACACATATTCCGCACCTAACCAGCGCACTTTTCCGTCTAATTCGCGGCTCGGATTCTTTTAGGGGTGCCGCTGGGTTCTGCTTGGTTTCGGTGGTATGGTGTAGATGGTTTCGTCAAATCCCAGTGCTTTCAAATACTTTATACCTTGCGGTTTTATGCCGTTGCGGGGCAGGTGCCTCACATTCCCGTGCCTCAGGATGATGACTCCTGAGAGCTGGCACATCAGCAGGTAGCTGGTTGGACGTTTCGTCGGTTTTCTGTTCAGGTCGTTGAGTTGGCCGGTGCGCACTTGTTCGCTGTTCCTAAGCTCTCTTTGCATGAGGTTCCAGATCATCAGACTCACTAACAGGATGAAGGTCAGGTCGTCGATTCGGGAGGGCTTTTTCAAAAAAGTATCGTTGGCTATCAGCGGCTCTTTGAGGAACGAAAAGTTTTTCTCCACGCCGTATTGCTGCTTGTAGGTCTTGAGCGCTTCACGCGCTGGCATTTTGTCTTTTGCGGTGTTGGTAATCATCACAAAGCAGCCGGCTTTCTTGAGTTTTTGCTCATAGAGGAAAGTGTTTTCTTCCGGTTGGAGGCGATGGTGATATTTTGTGCCTACGATTTTTCGCTGCCCGTTTGCAGGTGCTCTTCCGGGGGCGTAAACGGAGGTTTTCTCTACGCTGCCAGTGATGTGCCAGTGGGAGTTTTTGTTTTTCTGGGTGAGGATTTCAAGTGCCTTGGAGGCGTCGCCCAAGCAGTGGTAAATTGTTTTTGCTGCGGCCTTGATTGACTTTTCTGTTAGAGCCTTTTCCTTGAGGCGTTTGCGCTCAATTGCTTTGGTGCGTCGCTTATCGAGCTGGTCGGTCTGGATGACGATGGCGCGGTAGTTTTCCCCCTCAATGGTTTAAGTAGCTTGGCGATGCGTTGGAGTTCTTCGTTATTGAGTGTTTCATCGCTGGAGTTACCGTTTTGCATTTTTCCGGAGATGGGAATATTGCCTTCCACACAAAGCATCGAGACCATGAATTGCTTGAGATCAGAGCGCTTGTGGTGTCAAAGCTGCATTGGGTAGTGTCGAGACCGAAGACGTGGGCGGCTCTGAGAGCCACCTCGGTGAAGAGCTTTAGAGTTCCTTTGTTGTGGATGCGGTCGAGTGCATTGCCCAAGGCGTCGTCGTTGAAATTATGTGGATCAACGGGGATTCCGAAGAGAAGTTCGGTGTCTTGTTCGGCGATAAATTCCTCCACTTTGTAGAGTGGAATCCTACCTGAGAGGGTGTCGCAGACCATGCCAGTGACGAGGGTTCCCAGGTCAAGATCGGTGTTGCATGGGATGCTCCTGTTGATCAGATCGATGAGCCCGAGGCGGTGGCACATCCGAGCGATGGCCGGGATGTGGCCAACTCGCAGCATGGTGGAATCATCGACAAATTGCTGTGTGGAAGAGGTGGGGTTGCTCATTGAGAGAAATGAGCGCTAAAGTGCATACAGTGTACAGCCTGTTAGATTTAGTGGAGATTTTTTGATCCGCAACTAGCTTACCATCAATAGGTTGTAATTGAAAAATATTCTCATCCGAAGAGGTGCGGAATGCCTGATGAGAAGCCCGTCGTGCGCTAGGAAAAGGGCTTTCAATTTCTTCGCAGCATCCGATTTCCCTTCAGCTGCCTCAAGATCCTCGTCGAATAGCGGCATCGCAAAATCCGCCAACGAAATCACGGTCACCTCAGCCCCCGCTTCGCTAGCACCCTCGGCCGCGATCTTCACCAGTTTTTGATTGAACGACTCAGCCCGCAGGCTGCCACTGAATGCTAATATCTTCTTCATGCCACAAGTATTCCTTGAATTTT
>TARA_B110000037_G_scaffold136969_1_pt1 | contig 11222 bp, 9 predicted proteins | sample TARA_B110000037 | Tara Oceans TARA_B110000037 (sample SAMEA4397196) | marine metagenome | biome: Polar Biome; feature: [MIX] marine epipelagic wind mixed layer (ENVO:01000061); material: water (ENVO:00002006), including particulate matter (ENVO:01000060) such as... | depth 10-100 m
GAATTGAACGGCTTAGCTGTTTCAATTTATCCTAATCCGGCTTCTGATTTGGTTACAATTTCATTAGAAGGAACATTTACTTATACATTAACCACGGTTAATGGAGATGTTGTATTAAACGGAAATGGATTCAATACGGAAGAAGTTTCATTGGATGAATTGGCAAAAGGAATTTACATGATTAATGTTTTTGCTGGTGATCAATCAACAGTAATTAAATTGGTGAAAGAGTAAATTTCACGTTTAACTATAATATAAAAAGTCCTGTTCGCTTTAAGTGACGGGACTTTTTTGCGTTTAAGAACTCAGCAATTGCCAATGCGCAAAGCCTGATGTGGTTTGTTCTAATCCGACCTCAGAACCCTACCTTAAAAGAACATTTTATCCTCTAGTTAAAACTCGCTTAAGAATAAAATTAACTTTGCTTGCACAATGAGATATAACAACATAGAATTGAACCCATGCAACTCATCTAAAAAAACTATATTTACTGTCGATTAAAAAACGCGTGAATTTAAATTTTGAATAATGTCTATAAATTTTGTTGAAGAATTGAGATGGAGAGGAATGTTGCAAGACGTTATGCCTGGAACCGAAGAATTACTTGTAAAAGAAATTGTGACGGGTTATTGTGGCTTTGACCCAACGGCAGACTCATTACACGTAGGTTCATTGATTCCGATTATGATGCTGAAGCACATGCAACGTGCAGGCCATAGACCAATTGCTTTGGTTGGTGGTGCAACGGGTATGGTGGGTGACCCCTCAGGTAAATCAGACGAAAGAAATTTATTGGACGAGGAAACATTGAATAAGAATGTGGCTGGCGTGCAGGGTGTATTAGAACGTTTTTTAGATTTTAACGAAAGCGAAACTGGTGCAGTGTTGGTGAATAACTATGACTGGATGAAGAATTTTTCTTTTATTGAGTTTATAAGAGATGTTGGAAAACACTTGACGATTAATTACATGAGCGCCAAGGATTCGGTTAAAAATCGGATTCAAACCGGAATTTCGTTCACGGAGTTCTCGTATCAATTATTGCAGGGCTATGATTTTTTGCATTTATATAAAGAACTGAATTGTAAAATTCAAATGGGTGGAAGTGACCAATGGGGGAATATTACTACAGGAACTGAATTGATTCGGCGCGTAGCTCAGGGAGAAGGGTTTGCCTTTACTTGCCCTTTAATGACAAAAGCGGATGGAACAAAGTTTGGTAAAACTGAGGGCGGTGCTGTTTGGTTAACAACGGATAGAACTTCTGCCTATGCCTTTTACCAATTTTGGTTTAATTCTAAAGATGCAGATGCGCCCAAATACATCCGAACCTTTACCTTTTTATCACAAGAAGAAATTGAAGCGATTGAGGAGGAACATAGTGGTTCTGAATATTTAAGGGTTCTTCAAAAACGCCTTGCGGCTGAAGTAACCTTGATGGTGCACGGACAAGAAGCTTTAGACAGCGCCTTGAAAACTACCGAGATTTTGTTTAAGAAAAAAGCAACGATTGACGATTTTAAACAACTTACAGTCAAAGAAATTATTGATGGGTTTGATGGTGTGCCTCAGGCGACTATTAGCCGAACAGATTTTAAGGCTGGCCTAGGTGCAATTGATGCATTAGCTGGTAAGGGTGGTTTTTTAGATTCGAACGGAGAAGCTAGACGCCAATTAAAACAAAATGCAATTTCGGTAAACAAAGTCAAGATTAAAGAAGATTACGTAATTACTGAAAATGATCTGATTCATGATAAATTCGTAGTTTTAGGGAAAGGCAAACAAGACAACTATTTGCTAATTGTGGAATAATTTTTGAAATACACCCATTGCATAACGATTTTTAAATATGAAATATTTGCTACCATTAATTGCGGCTTTACTAATTATCTCTTGTAAAACAACTCATATTGTGAAGTATGAATACAAGTCAACAACTATGTTGGGGTCTAGAGTTATTACCGTAACACAAGATTCTGTTGTGAGTAATTTTAGAGGACGAACTTCACCTACACGTTCTGCTCGTGCCACAACACCTGAAGAATGGACGGAGCTTAAAGCAAGTGTTGCGAATTTAAAATTGGATGAAATTTCTGACTTGGAAGCACCAACAAATAAACGTGCTACGGATGCTTCGCCTTATGGGTCGGTCATGTTATCTACGAAAGATTCGACGTATCACTCGTCTGCTTTTGATGGTTATAATTCGAATAAAAAGCTATTGCCTTTAATGGCAGTAATGCAGAAAATTGCAGCGAAGGTTGGGAATTAATTCTCGATTTATTTTCAAATAGAGAACTCCAAAGAGTTTTGTATCAGAATCAATTTTTGACGTAATTCTGACAATGGATGTTCCGGAAACTCTTTGTCAAATCTCTCCTGTTCCGAATAATTCATAAGTGCACCTGCTCTGTATTCGCTATCAAAAGGATCTTTCAACCAATCTATAATTTTACCGTTTTCATCAGCTTTAAAATCTGGGTTTTCTTCCATCCATTTAGGAAAGATGACTGCTTCCCGCATACCCGTTGCGCCAATCTCGAATAACTTTAGTAGGATAATAATGACCTGTATGAGTCGGGATAATTAATCTTCCAACGTAGCTCATTCCTGAAGGCTGCTGAGGTTCTTTGGTGATTATTTGAATGAGCTTGTATTTCTTTAATTGAATAGATTCGCAATCAATAATTCCGCCTTCAAACTCTTCCACGACTTTGTTTCTGATTTTATTGATGATCTCATCAATTTTTGGTCTTCCGTTAAAGAATAGTGAATCGAAAAATTCAACTGAAACAAAACCTAAATCATCATCTTTCACCCAGCTTTTAAAAGTAGATTTATTGTCTTGAAGTGGCCATTCAAAATTATTGAATAAGACCTTGGATTTAGGCTGCTCTTTTTTCCGTTTAAAGAGCTTTAACATAATTCAAATACCGTTTTATCCATCTTGATGATTGCTTGCCTAACAGCCCTACAACCGTGAAAATTCGAGCGAAGCAAGATTTTCAAGAATGCCATATTGTCCAACGAATCCCATCTCGCATCTGAGCTGTCAGTTAGAGTGCTTTATAAAATCAAGCAAAGCGAGATTTAATAAAGTGTTTCGAGAACCCTAGCCACAAACTCCTCAAGACTCAAACTCGAGACTCAATCCTCACTAACCACCCACATACTTCTTAATCTCATTCAGCTTCATCAAGGCCTCAACAGGTGTCAACGTATTAATGTCAATACTCTCAATCTCGTCTTTTATTTGCATTAAAACTGGGTCGTCTAATTGGAAAAAACTCAATTGCATATTGGCGTCAGCAGCTATGGCTTTGGCCTCTACTTTTAGGTCGCCCGAATGACTTTTTTCGAGTTGCAATAATATTTGATCGGCACGTTTAAGAACAGCTTTGGGCATTCCTGCCATTTTAGCAACATGAATCCCGAAACTATGTGCGCTTCCGCCAGGAACTAACTTCCGCATAAAAATGATTTTATTGCCGAGTTCCTTTATTGAAACGTTATAGTTTTTAATACGTTTAAACGTTCCACTCATTTCATTTAATTCATGATAATGCGTGGCAAATAATGTTTTTGGTTTGGCGCTTTTATTCTCATGCAGATATTCCGTAATTGACCAAGCAATTGAAATTCCATCATAAGTACTAGTTCCACGACCTATCTCATCCAAAATAATTAAACTCCGCTCAGATAAATTGTTCAAAATACTAGCCGTTTCATTCATTTCAACCATAAAGGTTGATTCACCTGAGGAAATATTATCTGAGGCACCAACACGTGTGAACACTTTGTCTACAAGTCCCAATGTAGCGGCCTTTGCTGGAACAAAACTTCCCATTTGTGCCATTAGTGAAATAAGTGCTGTTTGACGTAATAATGCCGACTTACCTGACATGTTTGGCCCGGTAATCATGATGATTTGTTGGGTGTCATTATCCAAATAAACATCATTGGCAATATAAGGTTCGCCAATTGGCAATTGCTTTTCAATAACGGGGTGTCTGCCGTCTTTAATATCAATCACAAAGGACTCGTCCATTTTAGGACAAGTGTACTGATTTGCTCGAGCTACCATGGCAAATGAATGTAAACAATCGAGTTTAGCTAAAAGTGCCGCGTTGTGCTGTATCGGAGTCATATAGTCAGCCATGGATAAAACCAAGTCTGACAATAAAGTGGTTTCTAGCTTATGAATTTTTTCTTCGGCGCCTAATATTTTTGACTCGTATTCTTTGAGTTCTTCGGTTATATAACGCTCGGCATTAACTAAGGTCTGTTTACGAATCCATTCTTCAGGAACTTTGTCTTTATGCGAATTTCTGACTTCAATATAATAGCCAAATACGTTGTTAAAGGCAATCTTGATACTAGTAATACCTGTACGTTCAGCTTCGCGCTGCTTCATGGCTTCTAAATATTCCTTACCCGTATTAAGTACAGAACGTAAATCATCCAACTCGGCGTTTACTCCAGATGCGATTACTTGTCCTTTTCCTACAGCAATGGCAGGGTCATTCTGAATTTCTTTTTCAATACGTTCGCGCAAAGCAGGGCAAGGGTTCAGATGATCACCAATAAGCGGTAAGGCTTTTGATTTTGCCATGCTACATGCTGTTTTTATGGGGTCAATTGCTGTTAAGGCGCGTTTTAATTGTACAATTTCCTTTGGATTAATTCGCGTAGTTGCCACCTTAGAAATAATACGTTCTAAATCTCCAACCTCTTTCAGTTGTGTTTCAATCGTGTTTTGAAATTCGTCTTCATCTAAATAGAACTGCACAATTTCATGTCGTTCTCGAATAGGACTTAAATCTTTCAAAGGTAAAACCGTCCAACGGCGCATCATTCTGCTGCCCGGTGGCGTTAAGGTTTTATCAATAATATCAATTAAAGTTACGGCGCCTTCGTTTTGAGAATATAACAATTCTAAATTTCGAATTGTAAAGCGATCTAACCATACATATTTGTCCTCTTCTAATCGTGAAATGGTTGTGATATGACCTAGTTTATCGTGCTGCGTTTGCGATAAATAATGAAGCACGGCACTTCCAGCAATCACGGCTAAATCCATTTTGTCAATCCCAAATCCTTTTAAAGATTTAACCTCAAAATGTTTTTCTAGATTTTCTAGGGCAAAGTCCGTTGTGAATACCCAGTCTTCTAATTTATACGTATAAAACTTATCGCTAAAATGTTCGAAATAGAGTTTTTGTTTTCCTTTTTGAAAGAGCACCTCTTTTGGTCTAAAACTCTGAATCAATTTGTCGATATATTCAAAGTTTCCTTCAGCAACTAAAAATTCCCCAGTGGAAACATCAATAAATGAAACCCCAGCTTGTTTACCGTCAAAATGAATGGCCGCCAAGAAATTATTCTCGCTTCCGTCCAATACTTTGTCATTATATGAAACACCGGGTGTTACCAATTCGGTTACGCCTCGTTTTACAATCGTTTTGGTCATTTTCGGATCTTCCAATTGATCGCAAATGGCCACACGCATTCCTGCACGAACAAGTTTTGGTAAATAAGTGTCTAATGAATGATGCGGGAACCCAGCCAATTCAATTTCTGAAGGGCTGTCCTTTCCTCTTTTTGTTAAAATAATATTTAGAATGTTTGACGCTTTTATGGCATCTTCTCCAAAAGTCTCGTAAAAATCGCCCACACGAAATAAGAGCATAGCGTCTGGATATTTAATCTTGATCGCATTGTATTGCTTCATTAACGGGGTTACCGTTGGTTTTCCACTTGATTTTTTCTTCGCCACGTCTAATTGAATTTTGGAAAAACGAATTTAAGGTATCCTTGCCCCTTTCAAAAATTTGATCAAATGGACTTATCAATACTTGTTAACAGTTTAGGGGTTGTTTTTTGAAAATATAAGAATTCAGTTCCATTTTAGTTGAAGTACCACACACTGTTAATTTACACAGGCGTGACTACAATGTTGTACCGCAAATAATGCCGTCTGGAGAAGAAGGTTTAACTGCGTTTTCGGGCGTTTTTCAATATGATGTTGATTTGCCTTTTTTGAATTGCGTAAATATTGACAGTTCTGAATATGTTGTGAATGATCACTTTAACCAATATTACAATCATTATCATTGCGCTCAAGTGCCAATTTACAGTGAATCGAATAACGCCATGCATACTGTATTTTTTGGTGGAATAGCACAATATTATGACAATAATGACATATTAGTTCAGGACAATGATGCTCCTTTTGTGAATACCATAGCAAGAGTTTCAAGAAATGCTGATGGCACCATGGCCGAGTATAAATTGCCCCTAGAAATGCCGAGTCTTTTAGGAGCAGGATCTGAATTTATACCAATTACCACAGTTCCTCAGTATGAAAATGAGGTATTTGATCTTGATGAATTCACTGAGGATTCTACCCATATTGGTTATATTTACGGAGGAATAAACAGTTCTGAGGCAAATATCTTTTTTATTAATACGGGGGTAAAAAGTTCGGCCACGAGTCAAATTTTCAAAGTTTACATACTTACCGATACCGCATTAACTGTTGATGAATTAAACCCTCAGAGTATTGGTTCGTTAAAAATGAAAGTAAACCTTAATCCAAACAGAGGTTGGTTTACGGTTGATTATAACTTGTCTCAAAACACAGATGTTAAAATCACGCTGCATGACGTCAATGGAAAAATAATCGAAGACCGAGTTTTTGAGAATATACCTACAGGTGCAAATAGCTTCCAGAAAAAAGTACGCCGCCTTAAAAAAGGAGGAATCTATTTTCTGCCCTTGGAAACGAGTTACGAAACAGCTACTCGTAAAATAATTATTGAAATCTAGCCATTCAGTGTGAAGGCAGACAATTAAACCAACAGGTCAACATAAATCTAAGAAAAATGAATAAATCAATTATAACTGGCGTCGTAATAGCAAGTTTGGCGCTATGCTCATGCAATAATGCAGCAAATGATTCAGATACTGAAGTCACAACTGATACAACTGAGGTTGTTGGAACAGAAGTAGAACCTAACCCACATGATCTTATTTTAGTTGATGACGTGAAATGGGTGATTGATGAAGGTATGCGCGTCTCAATTGATTCGATCGAAATGCGAATGGAAGGTTTTGAAGGATCCGATTTAGCGGCTTATGAAGCACTATCAGCAGATATGGAACACCATACAAAATCAATCTTTTCAAGTTGCACCATGACGGGGCAAGCACATGATGGATTACACAAGTGGCTTTTACTATTTATTGACTTACGGAAAGAACTCAATGGAATTACGGAAGTATCAGAAGGTGATGCAATCGCGGATGAGCTGGATAACGAATTAGTTGTTTTTAATACCTATTTCGAGTAAGGATTAATGAGTTCCAAAAATTCAAAATTGTCATTTATTTTGGCAAAATCAATTCTAATTTATTAAACCGTTCGACTTTGTTGAACGGGGTTTTTATTTGACACTTAAATTTTCACACCAATTACCCTTCGGCAGGTTCAGGATAAACTGCATAATTCATGTTCATACCTTCACACCAATTATGCAAACATCATCAATTTGCTCAAGGCTACCTCTCCACGCTTCAAATGTTTTATCTACAATTGATTTTGCTCTTCCATACTTTTACTTTGAATGGACACTAATAATTCCCTGAATGCTCTGGCCTTAAATTTTAATTAGGACGGAGCTAAAGAAAACGTTCTTTCACATATTGATAAAGTAAGTGCCGTAGAATAGAGATCCTTCGATATCCCGCTGGAGCTATTGGTGACTGTTTTACCTTGGAAACGACGTAGGACGAATCCTTTTAATTTGCCAAGCAAATTGTAGTTTAAAATAAAATACCAGCCAGAAAAAGCCGCTTTTCGCATTTCGCCTTACTTCAATTATTAAAGTAGAATGTCGTAGAAAAGAAATACTTCATCTCAACTTAAGGGGAGGAATCATGTAGCTGTTTTTTGCAGCAAGATGATCCAGTTCGATTCTGGCTAGACAAAGCCCCAATTTTTCTTGTCGCTTTTTACTTCTACTTTAAATATTGCAATAACAAGTGCCGCGAAAAAGTCTTACTTCGTTGGTTATGTTTGGTTCGATTCCAAAATAAAAAGGCATGACGAGTAAACCTCAGTGTCCATTTATAGACAGACTTTTTGCCATTTGCCTTGTTTATTATTGCATTTAGAATCCCGAAAGCTTTCGGGAGAGATGCCGCTGTTAAGTGATACTTCGATCAAAAAGAAAAAAAACCACTTAATACATATTGCTCTCAATTTAAAGAGTGCCGCTATGAATAGATACTTCGATTTTTAATCAAAATAATCTTTTCGTGTTTTTTACCTCTTTTTTTATTTTAAGACATTGACGTGTCCTTTGACATAAATTCGCTTGTCACTTTTGGTTTCACCAAAATCAAGTGTCCATACATAAGTGCCATCATCCACTAATTTTCCGCCGTAAGTTCCATCCCATCCATAGGTAACATCATACGACTCAAAGAGTAATTCTCCCCATCTATTAAATACCATTATATGATAATCATAGATGTCTAAACCAGAAACAAAAACAGGTTTAAATTCTTGGTTGAACGCGTCCCCATCTGGTGTAAAGCTATTTGGCACGAAATAAAGCACATCTTCTTTTATCGTGATCAATTTTGTAGCGTCTGCAGTACAACCAAACTCATTGCTTACGTTTAACGTAATGGTATAATTCATGTCTCCAATTCCCGGATAAACATGTTCTGGCTCAAATTCATTCGACAATGCAGATTCATCTCCAAAATTCCAAATATAAGTCGTTGTGTTAGTGGAAAAATTATTGAATCTTACATTCGGGTCAGAAACGTAAACGTCATCTGGAAAATAAGTGAACGAAGCCGTTGGAATAGGATATACCTCAATATAATTATAGTAAGTTGCTGAATTCACACAACCATCCTCAGAGGTTACGGTTAGGGTAATATCATAAGCACCTGTTATGTCATAATTATGAGTTGGTGTTGCCCCACCGCCAATAGAACCATCTCCAAAATCCCATTCAAATGTTTCACCTGGGTTGATGCTTGAAAAAGCAACTAATAATGGAGGGCAATCCGCTAATTGGTCCGCAGTAAACACGACAACTGGTAATGGATTAACTGTAACCGTAATTTCATCAGATTCGATACATCCCAAAGCATCTTCACCAATTAAGGTATAGGTTGCTGTTGCACCAGGTGTAAATGGAACGCCATTAACAACTCCCAAATCCCACACATATGAGCCGCCAACACCAGCACCTGAACCGTTCAATACGGTATTATCACCAATACATATTTCAAAATCTGCTCCCGCATCAATAACAGGTAAAGGACTAACAGTTACAATTACTAAATCTGCATTTTCACAACCGTTCTCATCTGCACCTGTTACCGTATAAGTAAGCGTTTCAGTCGTTGCAAAAGGTGCGCCATCAATAACTCCTAAGTCCCAAACATAAACCCCATCTGGTCCTGCGCCACTCCCTGTCAATATTACTTCATCTCCAATACAAATGATTTGATCTTCCCCAGCATCAACTGCAGGTAAAGGATTCACTGTTATTGTAATATCATCTGTATTGATACAGCCATTTTCATCTGTACCTGTAACTGTGTATGTTGCTGTAACTACCGTTGCAAAAAACTCACCATCCGTAACACCGCCATCCCATTCATAAGTTCCACCAACTTCTGCTCCTGATCCGTTAAGGATAACAATTTCTCCTGCACATACCGTAAAGTCTTCTCCTGCATCAATTACTGGCAATGGATGAACAGTCACAATAACTTCATCCGTATCGACACATCCATTCGGACCTGTCCCAGTAAGGGTATAAGTTGTGGTGGCTACAGGGCTAAATGCGACACCATCTTCAACACCCATATCCCATTCATAGTCAACAACACCAGGGCCTTCAGAATCTAATATAACTTCTTCACCCAGACAAATTTCAACATCCGGACCTGCATCAACAGGAGGTAAAGGGTGAACAACTACTTCAACTTCGGCCTCACAATCATCAGGCGATTCGCTAACAACAGTGTACGCAGTAGTTCCCTCAGGCGGCGAAAATGGCACACCATTAATAACGCCTCCACTCCAAGCAACCGACGCACCACTTTCAGAGGTGGCGGTTAACGTAATTTCTTCTCCTAAGCACAATTCAGTCACTGGTGCAGTAATGGTTAACGGGATACATACAAATTCAAAATTATCAACACCAACCCATGTTTCAGCTCCAACCTCGTGTAAACTAATAGTAATGTGAGTGGCGTTATTTGGCGCTACAAAAGATACTTCAACATAAGCCCATTCGCCCACCACGTATTCATATGTTAATGCTATTTCTGTTCCAAAGTCTAATCCTCCCACTGAAGCGCCTAGCTCCATATTCGTTGTGATCCCTCCAAATGCATATTTATTCCAAAATGAAATGGTATAAGAATTTCCTGATGTTAACGGAGTTGTTAATTCTAACGCGACGATATCAATTTTGTGTATACCAACTAACCAATCACCGTCTTGCGCTGGTGCGTATGTTCCTAAACCAAATGTGGTAATTAAATCAAGATTGGGCACTCCACCTGCTCCAAAATCCTCTGAACCAATGCAGTTTGCAACTGAAGCATTAAAGGCCGGATTTGTCATGTTAATCCCTTCTACTCCAGCATTATCTTCGAAACTTCCATTGATAAATTCTTGACCTTTCGCCTGAAATATTCCACATAGGAATATGAGGATCAACAAAGACAAGGGCTTAAGGTAGGTTTTATTCATACAAATTGATGTAGCTAGTTGGGCGCACTAAATATACGTAAAGTTCTTTATAAACGTCTGAAAAACTGGGAAGTTGCCCTTATTATACGTCGCTTTTGTTAAAAATCTGACACCCCATCCATTTAGTAATAAAAAAAGCCGTTGATTGATTTGCGGTTTGAAGGAAGTAGAACTTATGTAAGAACTATCTGAACAAGGCTGTGTTTCCGCTTATCCTACCAATTCTGCCGTCGACTAAATTATAATCCAAAACCCAAGTAAATACGCCCGGATTTTCATCACGATTAAGGTATGCACCGTCCCAACCAATGCCTTGGTTAGATGTTTCGAAAACGCGCTCTCCGTATTTGTTGTAGACTTTAAGATGCACGGCTTCTAAATTATAGGTTCTGTCGCATTAATTCAAATTTGGTCAAAAATTGGTGATTTCTTG
>TARA_B110000037_G_scaffold223065_1_pt1 | contig 11211 bp, 11 predicted proteins | sample TARA_B110000037 | Tara Oceans TARA_B110000037 (sample SAMEA4397196) | marine metagenome | biome: Polar Biome; feature: [MIX] marine epipelagic wind mixed layer (ENVO:01000061); material: water (ENVO:00002006), including particulate matter (ENVO:01000060) such as... | depth 10-100 m
CTGACAAGTCTGATGATGACAAGTCTGATGATGACAAGTCTGATGATGACAAGGCTGCTAAGGCCACTAAGGCCACTAAGACCCCTTCTAAGGTTAAGAAGACCCCTGTTAAGGCTAAGAAGACTCCGGTTAAGATTTCGGAACCAAAGGATTCCGAGGATTCCGAGGATTCCGATGGCCCTTCTAAGATTCATATTGTGACTTCGATTCTTAAAAAACCCGAAGAAAATTCAGATATGGAAGATCCGGTTAGCGATGACGAATAAACTACCGGGTGTAAAAAAACCTCGAACCATAAAAACACCAAAAAAAGTAAAAAGAAAAACTTTTTATTTTTGTAATAAAAATGATAACTTTATTATTAAAAATAATAAATGGCTTATCGATTTAATACTTATTGCCCTTATTTTGTAGAAGGAGCGTGTAATAATAATTGTAAATATAAATATCATATTAGATGTAATGCGAATTTAACGTGCTTTAATCCGAAATGTCAATATGGTCATACGATTTCGTTTAATTTTAGAAAATTAATTAAACAGATTGTTAATGAGAATCTTAATGAGGAATACGAAAATAGTAAAAACAAATGTTTTTTTTCGATTAACTGTCTTAATACAAATTGTCATAATGTTCATATGATTAATAAAGAATCTATGGGTGTTATTAATCATATGTTGAGCAAAAAAATTAGTTACGAAGATTCTTTTCGTATCTATACATTACATTTAAAAAAAACAAGTATATTACCTCTTCCATATAACCCACCTATAGATAATACCACACCAGAACAACAGATCTTATTTGTAGATCCTGTATTAGAAGACAATCTTCTAAAATTAACGGAAACAGATGATACTATTACGCATCAATCGAATGATTCTGAAGATGTAAAACTAAAATTTCTACAAGAGTTAATGGTGTGTCAAAAAAATATAAAGTTAATGTCAAGAGAAGTTTATAATAAAGACATAGTAATTTTTAATTTAATGAAAGAAAAACAGTTGCTTGAAGATAAAATATGTAAAGATAAATTAAAAACACACTATCTTATTGGTGCTATTCGGAATATGGAAAACCGTTAAAAAGTGTATTAAAAAATGATAATTTTATAATTTAAGTGTATATGCCTGTCTTAATAATAGTGGAAAGTATGAAAAAAGCTATAAAAATAAATAAGTTTTTAGAAAACGAAGATATAACTTATAAATGTACTGCTTCATATGGTCATATTATAGATTTGAAGAAAACTGAAATGTCTATTAATTTTGATACATGGGAGGGTATTTACGAGAACACAAATCCGAAAGCTATTAAGAATATTAAAGAATTAGCGAAAGGTTGTGAATATGTTTTATTAGCAGCAGACGATGATGACGAAGGACATTTTATAGCGAAGTCCGTATCAGATATAATAGACAAGAAGATTAAAAAGTATAGAATTATTTTTCACGAAATTACTAAATCCGCAGTACTGAAAGCTATTGAAAATAAACACAATATTGATATGAATCGCGTAAAATGTCAAATAGGAAGAAGATTAGCAGATAGAATCTTCGGTTATAAACTTAGTCCTTTATTATGGAATTATTTTAATCAAAATACATTAAGTGTTGGGAGATGTCAAAGCCCTATATTAGCTTATATTGTTAAACGAACCGTTGAAGTTAATAATCCGAATCCAATAATAACTTATAAAATAAAAGGAGACTTTGAAAACAATATATTAAATACATTATATGATAGTGATAATGTAATAGATAATATTAATTTTAAGAAACCGTATAATGTATCTTTTAAAATAACGGAAGCTATTCAAAAACCAGCTCCTCCTTATATTACATCAACAATTCAAATGGATTGTAGTACTATCTTACATTTATCTAGTAAACAGTGTATGGATATATTACAGAAGTTATACGAAAATGGTGATATAACGTATCATAGAACTTCTAGTTTTACGATAAGTAATTTATTTAAAAATCAGGCAAAAACTTATATTGTAAATGCTTATGGAGAAGATTATTCTAAACCGAATAATTATAATTTTAAAGAAGGCGCACACGAATGTATTCGTATTGTTAATATTAATAAATTCGCTTTAGACGAAGATAATAATGAAAATAAGATATACAAATTAATTTGGAAAAGAACCTTATGTAGTCAATTATCACCTGCTTTATACGACCAATACAATATAATTCTTCAGTATAAGACAGATGTATTCAAAACTGTTAAAAAACTATTGAAGTTTCCGGGATTCCTTATATTAGATAAAAAAGAAATTGCGAAAGAACCTTTAACATTACCTGAGAATACTAAAATGATTAAGTTATATACGGAAGCAACAGTTACTAAACTAACATTGTATAACGATAATACTATTATTAAACAAATGGAAGAATCCGGAATAGGCAGACCTTCAACATTTGCGACTATTGTATCAACTTTATTCTCTAAAAATTATATTGAATATTGTTCAAATCCTGTAAAAAAGATAAAAGCAGTTGAGTATTTTAAAGTTAGTGCGGATACAGTTCAAGAAAAAGAAATCGAAATAGATCTTTATGTTAAAGGAAACAATAAGATGATATGTCATACTGATATTGGTAAGAATATTATACAGTATTTAAATGACTTCGCACCTTATATTATAAATGAAGAAACTACAAAGATAATGGAAACACAAATAGATTTAGTAGCAGAGGGGAAAAGTGATTATAAAGCGATGTTAAATAGTTTTAATAAAACGATTGATAAATCAGTTAAAGATGCACCTGTTAATGATAATGCGGTTGATACATTAATTAAAACGAAATTCGGTAAATGTATATTAACGAAAGATAAACGGTATATTAATTACGAAGGTTATTTAACGCAATTGAAAAAAACTAAATTAACGAAAAAAGATATAGAGTTTTTAGTTAAATTACCGATTGAATACAAATCTAAAAATATAGTAATAGGTCGTTATGGTATCTATGGTAAAGATGATACTACTAATATAGCTTTAACTACTGTAGAATTGAAAGACATTATTAAAACATATGGATTATAATCCTTGGTGTTTTTTAAGAGTTGTATGGTCTTTAATTGATTTAATTGATTTAATTGCTTGAATGGCTTCAATGGTTTCAATATATGTATTCATTTTATTATTTATTTTATTTTAATTCTTCCATTTTTAATTTATAATTTGAAATTTTATGATGACATTGTTGTTTTTGACTTTCAGTAATGTTCTTATTTTTTAATGTTTTTTGTAGGTTTTTAATATGTTCTTTACATTTATTTATTTTATCAGTTTTATTTTGTTTTTGTATTTTTGATTTAATACTGTCAATCTTTTTAAGATATTGTTCTTTTTGATTATCAGTTAGTTTCTTATTTTTTAATAATTTACGTAAATGTTTAATGTCTTCTTTATGTTGGTTTGTGTTACCTCCTTTTTGATCAGGTATAGGAGGCATTTGGTTTTTAAGTTCTTCAGCTATTTCAACACCTACATCAAGTAGTATTTGATTAAGTTCTTTTTCGTCTTCTTCAGTAGTTATATTACTTGTAATATCTAATTCTGAATCTAATTCTGAATCTGTTTCTGCTTTACTTTCATAAAGTAAATCAAGTAACTTAAATTCTTTATTATTTGCATTTTTTGTAACTTTTACTAAAAAGTGTGTTAGTAAACTTAATGATAATATCATATTGGATAATTTTTCATCCTTTTCCTTAACTGCATTATATACTTTTGGACTCAAAAAACTTATCATACAATTTAATTCAGCTGTAATACACTGAAGTTCCTCTGAAGAAACCATATTGAAATCGTGTTCATATATGCCTTTTAATATAAACATAACCTTTGCAATAAAAATTCCATCTGGATTTTCTTCTTCTAACAACTTATTAAAAGCTTTTTTAAATTTTTCACATTTATTAGAAATTCCCAACCCACTTACACATTGACCCATTTTACTATTAGATAATATAATAAATATTTTTCATAAATTTTATAATCTTTACATTTATTTTTTAATAAGGACAAGTTTTTTAATTTTTAATTTATAATTTGAAATTTTATGGTGGCATTGTTGTTTTTGACTTTCAGTAATGTTCTTATTTTTTAATGTTTTACGTAGGTTTATAATATGTTCTTTACATTTATTTATTTTATCTTTATTATTTTGCTTTTCTATTTTTACTTTAATACTCTCAATCTTTTTAAGATATTGTTGTTTTTGTTTATCAGTAAGTTTCTTATTTTTTAATAATTTACGTAAATGTTTAATGTCTTCTTTGTGTTGGTTTGTGTTACCACCTTTTTGTTTTCGTTCCTGATTTATAAGTTCTAATACGCCGGTTTTTATATCTTCAGATTCATTTCTTTTGTTCAATATTAATTTAAATAATTCTATTATAGTTGTTTTAGGATTAGTTATCATAGAATCATCATCTGAATATAGCTTTGAATGCGGTAGATGATCATCTAGTACTTGTTGTAGTATGGTATTAATTTTAATATTTGAAAATAGGTCATTTATATTATTTATTTTATGTATATAATTGCGAATATGGTCCATTTTTAAATCATCTAAACTATTTACAAGCTTTATTTCTTTAAAATAGTTTAACATTATTATAATATATATAGTTACATAAGTTAATGGAATTTTTATGTTAATATCTGAAAGATGAATTTCGCTCTCAAACAAATATAAGTTATCGATATTTACAACAAAATCAAGGGGGTTTTGTAAATAATAAAATATTTTTTCTAGATACTTTATAACTATTACATTTAACTTTTCTAATGTTATTTTTGAATCTGAAATTATTCCCTGTGATATTTCAGATCTTAAATCATTTTGTATGTGTACATATGCAGTTCTTATGTTAAAATCTTCATTTTGAGAGTCCCCATTCTTTTTATTATTAAAGTAATATAAATAAAACAAATGACCTATTTTTGTAAATATAAAAATATATTTGGTGAAGTAGGCAAAGGTATTCATTCTTATAGATTGTTTAATATTGCTATAGTGGATGTTATCCAAACTTTTATAGGTGCTCTCATAATTGCTTACTTATTTAACATAAATGTTATATTGGTTTTCATAGCCTTGATGATTTCTAGTGTATTTATACATTATTTATTTTGCGTAGATACTACTTTAACAAAAATAGTGTTAAACAAATAAAATGAGTTATTATAAAATAATTGATGGTGTTAAATACGACAAAGCTATTTTAGATATAGCCGATGAACAAATAAAAAGGGATGGAATTTTATCAGATAATGATATGAAACTTATTATAAAAGCTTTAATAGACAGTAAAAAAATAACACAAATTGAATATTTAACTATGTTTTATGTACTTAAAAATTACAATATAACACCTAACGCATTAGACAGTTTTGCAACAGGTTGTACAAATATTTTACAACTCGTTATAAACTAGTTTAGATTCGTAAAAATCATAAAGATAGCTATGGATAACATAATGATAGTTAAAACCGCATATGATATAACAACCATATCAGTATCTTTTGTCATAATAGATATACCGTTAAATAATATAATACAAATAAGTGTGTAAATCATAAGAACAATAGCAACATCTTTAATTATATTTGCTTTTCTAGTTTCAGGTTCATATTTACTAGCATATGAATATAATGCTACAGATATTCCAATACCTGTAAGGCAACTACGATTGATTGAAAATAAATCACCAGTTGTTAAAGCTATCATATTTATTATTTATAAATATTATAATTCCAAATGTTTTATTTTAGGAATAACTCGTTTAACTGTATTAACCATCTTTTTTTCACGATTATCAAAGATTTTATTAATTAATTCTTCCCCATTAAGATCTTTATATTCTATCATTTTTGCTTTAATATCATTAACCCTTAAAGGTATTAAGGATTCGCGTTGTCTTGCTTTAACTTTAGCATTATTAATGGAAACATCGTGATAATTAAAAGTAAACATAAAACTTTTAATATATCCTGATAAAGCATTTTGTAGCTTACGTCTTTCTCGTATAGCGATGGATAATTTATTAATTTGATCATCCATTTTTAGCCATTCGGCCATTTTGTTTTTAAAGTCATCTAATTCTTCTTCCGTGGGTGTTTTTTCTTCCAGGGCATCATCGATTATGTCAGACATTATATTTATAATTTTATACTATATCTTTATACGTTTTAATTTTATATTTAATAATGTCTTTAATATTTTCAGGTGCTTCGTTTATTTTATTATAAAATTGTTTATCTACAAAATATAAACGGTCTTCGTTTGAATATATAATAAGTAAAGGATATTTATCATAATTCGTTTTTATATTATTATTAATAAACATATTACAAGTTTCTCCAATATCTTCAATACTATTACGTTTTACGGGTTGTTTATCTTTATTTAAAGAATTATAAACCCGATGGTGAATAACAATAATAACGATGTTAAATAATTCAGTAGCTGAGAATAAATGAATTTCGGATGTTTTTAATTTAGGAATAATATTATTAATACTTTCTTCTTTTGTCATATTCTTTGATTTTTTAAACTTATCATAAATACTATGTACTGGTGCTGTTAGTGCTAAACTAAGACTATCACATATAATAGTTTTATAATTTAATATATAACATAATATATTAAAACCTTCTAATGATCCAAATAATTTAGTAATATTATTAGCAGCTAAAAGTTTAATATCAGCTGTTCTATCTTTTTTCATAATGTTCGTTAAAAGACCAAAAACATCATCATCTTTATAGTTTAAACTTTTAACAAAATAAAAGTTATAACTATTCCATTTAGTCCGTAATTTCTCTAATTCACCTTTCATAAAATCTAAATCTAACTTAATATTTTCAGTTAATTTAACATTTTCGGAGGATGTTTTAATAATTTCGGTTTTGTGTTTATTTATGAAAAAATCTTTATATTTTTCAATAGCTTTACTATTGAATGAATATTTACCTTTAAGATAAATGATATTATCTGTCATAAATGTATCATTAAAATTATATGAATTATACCAATCATCCATACTATTATGATTTTCAATTTCATTTTTAAAAATAGAATCCGTATTATTGTTTTCGTATATAATATCAACTTCTTCTTCAAGCATTTTATTATTTTTAGTTTCTGACATTAATGTAACTGTGTTGTAAAACAATATGGTATTCGCAAACAATTGAGGTTTTAATGTTGAATGTATAACTTCAAAATTGTATTTATTTTTAAAGTCTATGGTTTTAACGAAACTATCAGAATACATTATCTCATCGTATAATTGTATTGACTTACAATTAATAATATCAAATAATTTATTAAGTAATATAGGTTCTATTATATTGACTTTAATAACAATATTATTATTTAAAATAAAATGATTAACCGATAAATTATTATTTAATAATATAATTTTAATATGATAATCTGTTTGTAATTTATAAAAAACAACATATTCTCTAATGTTATCTAGAACAGTTGTATCAATTGTAGATTCAATTTCAATATTTCGCAAGGTATTATATTTTTTATGTGAAAAATCAAAAATATAATCAATATCATTTGTAGATTTTAAAACGATAGGTTCAAATAGATTAATATTAAAATTATAAAAAATATTGACAGCTTTTTCATTACCAGATAGTATTTTCAAATCTGCGTAATTTACATATAATGGATTAAGTAAATTAAAATTAGTTTCGTTTTTATATTTCCATATATAAATATTACAATTCATTGTCATAGCTATAAGACTATATAAATAATGAGGATTTATAACTTTTCCGTTTTTTAAATAATCCATAAACTCATTAAAAGCGTAATGAACGGTTTTTAAAGACAATGGATTAATATTAATATCATAAGTTCTTTTTAAAACTTTAGTATCTAGTTTTCTTTGATTTTTATAAATTGCTTTTTTCATAAACTCGCGAACTATTTCACCATTCTCTAATGATATAAACTTTACTAAATCTAATTTATTATATATCGCTTTTACTAAATCATTACGACTTTCATATTTTAATAATAATGTTAAAATATCCATTAAATCACTATTACTAGTTTTCATTCCCAATCTAAAAGCACATTTCTTAGATTTTAATTTATCGGAACAACTTAAACCTGGTGATTTATTATCAATTAATTTTAAAATAGATGATGGTAATAATCCATACCGATTTTCAGGTATTTCTTTAGAATATAATTTATAAATATGAATATTACTAGCACTATTATCAGTTTTATTAGAATCAGAACCTTTATTAGAAACAGGTGTTTTATCAGAAGATTTATCTGTTTTTAATATAACCTGTTTATTTTTAAGATAGCAACATGGTTTTTGGTAATTTACATTATAATATGCTACATAATGAGGAGTATCTGGTTTATTAAATGTACCTTTTTTAGTAGCATACAAATCAATCGGTATTTCATCTTTATTATCACACGTATCGGTTTTGTTATCCAAAATAGGTTTTTCACTAATAGGACACCAATATCTAGGGCAAAAATATGTATTATTATTTATAGTTAAATGATTATCAACATTACCTTTATATTGTTCAAACTTTTCATTTGTTAATCCCATTGGTTGTCGATTACCTTGACAATTCTGAGCGTATGTTTTCGAATTATATAATTCGCTTTTATTAAACAACGTTGGATCTAATATCTGTAAAGTGTTTAATTGTTTAATTTGTGCATTTTTAGCAGGCATACCACCGGAAGATAAAGACCCTAACGAATCGTCGGAAGCTTCGGAAGCTTCGGAAATAGAAGATTCTGAAGATTTTTTATCAATATCTGTTAATATTTTTTTGCTTACTTTAGAATTATACGTAATTTTCGATAACCAAAAGTTAAAATAACCTAATTCAATGATTGACTTTATATTATTGATATTGATGGATATATAATAGTTATCTGTTTTCGTAATAGTAAAAAAGGTTTTTTGTGTAAATATTATTTTTTTAGTCTTTGTTAAATTGGTTTGTTCATTATTAATAACATTATTAACAAGTTCTATTATCTCGGATTTACTAATACCATCAATTTGTGGTAATAGTATTGCTACAATACTATCAACATTTGTAGTTAAAGTTGTATATAATTCTTTAATATATGATTCAATATCGTAACTTTGTTTATTATTAGAAGTTCTATTATAAATATAAAAGTTGTCTTGTTTATTAATAAAATTATAGACTAATGCTGATTTTTCAATAAATACATCTTTCGAAAAATTAGGTACTTTAAATGTTGTTTGTGCTTTTAACGAAACATCTTTAAAAGTTGTATCAATACTAAAATATTTAGTTATTTCTTCTTTTAATTTTAAAACATTTTCGATTGAATATTTTAACTTGTTACCTAAATATAATTTAACACAAACATATCCATCATTATTAATTAAAATCTTATAATATGATTTAATATTCGTTAAATATTTAATTATTATAATTTGTTCATTATCATATACTGTATTATTTAATTCACTAATAATACTACTATAATCTTTATTATTCTTAACAGTTATATGTTTATTATAATTATCATAAACAAACATTAATACATCATAATCATACGTATTGTTGCGATAATAATATCTTAACGTTTTATTAAGTTTAATATGTGTATCAAATTCATAATAAATTATTATAGTTGATTCAATATTACTGTCATCGGTTTGTTCATAAAGTTTATTAAGTACCTGTTCATTTATAGTAACAACTGGTCTTTTATATTTAAAAAATATATCTTTTATTTGTTTATTTTCTTTAAAAGATTCTATATTAACTATATTAATTTTAGAAAATAAGAATAAACCTTTTTTTTCAGTTATTCTTAGTTTATGTATATCCTGAGTTATATTAAATAAGAATGGGTTAATATTATTAAATTTAGTAGAAGGTTCAAATTCAATAATTTCATCATCTGTCCATAAATATATATCATCGTATTTAAAATAATTTAATATTTTCTTAACAGCTACTTCAATTTGATCATCGCGATATATATTATTTATTGTTATAGGTTTGCTAATTACTTTCGCGGATTTCCATTCATATATCTGTATAGGTATTCTTGGGTTATCTATATACATTTTACTTTTCTAATACAATATTAAAATGCTTAGTAACAGATTTAATGTTCTTTATGAGAGTTTTGTAGAAGAGGCAACCGAAGATGCACCAGAAGAGGCAACAGTAACTACAGCCGTAGCAGCAGCCGAAGTCGCAGAGGCAACCGAAGACGCAGAGGCAACCGAAGACGCAGATGCAGCCGAAGTCGCAGACGCAACCGAAGACACAGACGCAACCGAAGTCGCAGACGCAACCGAAGACGCAGACGCACCCGAAGACACAGAGGCACCCGAAGAGGCAGACGCAACCGAAGACACAGAGGCACCCGAAGAGGCAGACGCACCCGAAGATGCAGATGATACAGTTTCTGTAGACACGGTAGATGATAAAGATGATATTAGCTTATTAAATTCTCCATATAAGATATATTTAATAATATTTTTAGTATCAATTATAATATTATTCATAATTATAATATTAATATTTGTACCATCAAATCGTAATAAACCAAATTTAAATCAAACACCTGTTAATTATAATTTAAATCAAACACCTGTTAATTATAATAACCCTAATTATCAACAATAAACAATTATGTATATATAAAATAAATTATGCTCGAAGAAAGATTTAAACTTCTAAAAGAAAAATTTAACAGTGAAACAACAGAAGATGAAATAACCGAAGAAGAAGCATTACGAAAAGCAGAAGCTGAAAAAAAGAAAAAAGAAACTTCATTAACTGACTCACCTGCTTTTATACCTTTAATTGTATTAGCCTGTATAATATTTATTATTATTATTATTATTATAGTTTACATACTAAGTAATTATAATTCCTCACCACCAATCGATAATTCCTTACAACCAATCGATAACTCCTTGCAACCAATTGATAATTCTTTACAACCAATTGATAATTCTTTACAACCACAAATGACACCATCACCATCACAAATGACACCATCGCCAATGACACCATCGCAAATGACACCATCACCAATGACACCATCACAAATGACACCATCACAAATGACACCATTACAAATGACACCATCACAAATGACACCATCACCAATGACACCATCACCA
>TARA_B110000037_G_scaffold24837_1_pt1 | contig 11203 bp, 9 predicted proteins | sample TARA_B110000037 | Tara Oceans TARA_B110000037 (sample SAMEA4397196) | marine metagenome | biome: Polar Biome; feature: [MIX] marine epipelagic wind mixed layer (ENVO:01000061); material: water (ENVO:00002006), including particulate matter (ENVO:01000060) such as... | depth 10-100 m
AGATCAAACATCAGTTTAATCAACAAAAGCAAAGCCCCCCAGTCGTTTAAATCCAAACTAATGGCTCCCAATGATTCCCAATCCTTGGCTCGCAATATTGATGTATCAACATTAAATAAAGAAAGCCTTGAGGCATTGGAAAAGACGTTTGATCAGGATATAAAGACTCACCTTAAAAACAGCACGCAATACGAGCAGCTGGATTTTAATGAGAAAAAAACATTTATTCCTGCTTTTATTGCATCCCTAAATACTGCGCAACTATTTGTTTCAGATCAGGGCCTACCCAAGATCAGCCTATTTGATACCAAAACTCATTGCTTCAAAACCGATGATCCCATCATCGCTTGTAATGAACTCTACAAAATATTTACCCAAAAATATTTGACTCAACAGAAGAAAGATGAACTCACACGCGACCTCAACAAAAAAAGAAAACAAGCTGCTAATTATATAAAAAAGAGTGAAGCAAAAATTTCCCATTTGAGGGACCGAAGAAGCCTTGAAGAAATCGCCCACATCATAATGGCCAATCTACATAATATCAATCCAAATGATGCCCAAATAGAAGTCAAAGACCTTTATCATGAGACCGCCTATATAACCATCAAATTAAAACCGCAAATTTCTCCTCAAAAAAATGCCGAAATACTTTATAGAAAGTCTAAAAATCAAAAGCTTGAAATCAACAATATCACAGAAAACATAGCAGCTAAGAAAAAAGTCATCCAACAACTCGATCAGAAAATAGAGGCAATTGAACTCACCAAGGACTGGAAAGCGCTCCAACGCTTAATCAAAATAACCCCTTCGGATGCGCCCGCCAAGGACCTTCCTTTCAATACTTTTTCAATGACTGATTACAGCATTTATGTAGGTAGAAATAATAAATCCAATGATATTTTAACCTTTGACTATGCCAAAAAAGACGACCTATGGCTCCATGTCAAAGATGCCCCCGGCTCGCATGTAGTTATAAAAAAACAAGGTATTCTAGTTATTCCAAAACCTGTAATAGAGCGGGCTGCCGAACTTGCAGCCTATTTTTCCAAACGCAAAACAGAAAACATGGCACCCGTCATTTACACAGAAAGAAAATATGTCAGAAAAATTAAAGGAAGCCTGCCGGGACAAGTAGCCGTCATGAAGGAAAAAGTACTCTTGGTTCAGCCCAAACTTTAAATCTCTTTGATTTTAATCATATTGGCATGTCCATCCCAATGTTTGGGCATAGAAGAGGTAGTAATGTAAATATCTCCTTTGACCATTAAGCCTTTTTCTAACAGAATAGCCTCAATGTCACTAAGGGTATCATTGATAGAAGTTTCTTTATCGTAAAAAAGCCCCTTGACCCCCCAAACCAAATTCATTTGGGTAAGTAGTGCCTTATTGTTGGTTACCAAAAATATAGGGCAATTTGGCCTGTACATCGCTACCCTATACCCACTGTATCCAGATTTACTCATCGCTACCATTGCTTTTGCATCACTATTTTCAACCAAAGCGCAAGCCGATTTAATCAACATATCACTGAGCTGAGAGCCTTCCACAGAATTATCAAAGTCATTCGTTTTATTGTAAAAAGCACTTCCGGCATGCTCGATATTTGCTATCGTATTGGCCATCGCCCGCACGGCTTCAACCGGATATTTACCAGAAGCAGACTCCGCCGAGAGCATGACCGCGTCTGTTCCGTCGAGTATCGCATTAGCCACATCATTTGTTTCTGCTCTTGTCGGTCTAGGATTATCAACCATGCTTTCCATCATCTGAGTCGCCACGATGACAGGCTTGCCTGATTGGTTACATTTCTCAATAATCTTTTTTTGCCAAATAGGTACCTGTTCACCGGGGATTTCCACTCCTAAATCACCTCTGGCCACCATGACGCCATCTGTTGCAGCTATAATTTCATCAATGTTTTCCAAGGCTTCAGGCTTTTCAACTTTGGCAATGATTTTAGTACGACTCCCAGCATCTTCCATCATCTTGCGAAGCTCTGTGATATCACTGGCTTTTCTTACAAAAGACAAAGCCACCCAGTCTAAATTTTGCCCCAAACCATATTCAAGATCCGCATGATCTTTCTCCGTCAATGAAGGGGCTGAAACTACCGTATTAGGCAGGTTAATTCCTTTTCTAGACTTCAATATACCTCCATAAATCACTTCAGTATGGACATCTTCTCCCTGTACTGAGGTGACCTTTACTTCCAAGTTCCCATCATCTATAAGTATAGAATCACCTATATTGACATCCTTGGCAAGTAATTTATACGATGTGCTTACTTTATCTTTAGTGCCGAGCATATCATCAGTAGTAATGATTAAGGTCTGCCCTTCAATAATTTCAACACCTCCATTTTCAACTTGATCTACACGAATTTTAGGCCCTTGAAGATCTTGCAATAATGCAATATGTGTGCCTAATTCTGCATTGATCTCACGCACCATATCAATGGTTTGTTGATGATCCTGATGGGTACCATGAGAGAAGTTCAACCTGAAAACATCTGCCCCTGCCTTGATTAACTCGATCAATATTTCCTTTTCCCTAGATGCGGGACCCACAGTCGCTATGATTTTTGCTTTTTGGTGTACCCCAAGAATTTGATTTTTATCAGTGTAAGACATTCTCTCTATTTTTTATTTTATTAATATCCAATCGTGCTAAGTAATCAATTTTATCAATCACTCGCAAATTATCTACAAGTACATCCAAATCAAAATGATCAATTTTTGATTCTAATTTAAGAAAATAATCAAATTGGCTTAGTTCAGGCAACAACATACTGCCCTCAAAAGAAGAAATGATTAATCGATTCTTAAAAAGCGTGTAAGTATGCTGTTCAGATTTACAAACATAGTTTGAAATGATCATTTCTGAGTCATTATTAAAGCTAATGCGAAGATCTGCTGCTTTAACAAAATGAAAAATATCACTTTGATTTAAATGCCAAGCAAGACTATATTCTTTGATGCTTGCTACGATGCCAAGCAATGTAAAACTATAATCCTGATGAACGATCAGCTTATTTTTTTTCATTCATGTTATATTAAAAGTCAAATTTTGATTTAAAAAAATCAAGACTTAAACTTATCCATTTATAATTTTAGTCTAAAAAAAACAATTAAAAATAAAAATAAAATGTAATCCTAAGCATATGGATAAATCAAAGAGTTTGAATTTACCTCGGATATGTATTTCTTTGCAAAGATTTTAAATTAAACATTAAAAAAATGTCAGAAATTGCTCAAAAAGTAACGGCGATCATTATCGATAAATTAGGTGTTGAGGAACCTGAGGTAACTACCGAAGCTAGCTTCACTAATGATCTAGGAGCCGACTCTCTTGATACAGTAGAATTAATTATGGAATTTGAAAAAGAATTCAACATTTCTATACCCGACGATCAAGCCGAAAACATAGGTACGGTAGGTCAGGCAATAACTTATTTGGAAGAAAACGTTAAATAAGTTCAGTTCAATAAAACAGATGGAATTAAAACGTGTAGTGATAACAGGGGTTGGCGCCTTAACACCCATTGGCAATAATAAAGATGATTATTGGTCCAATTTGGAAAAAGGTCTTAATGGCGCTGGTCCCATCACACGTTTCGATCCCGAAAAATTTAGAACAAAGTTCGCTTGTGAACTAAAGAACTTTGACATCCTAGACCACTTGAATCGGAAAGAGGTCAGAAAAATGGATCCTAATACCCAGTTTGGTATGGTGGTCGGTGAAGAGGCTGTTAAAGATTGTGGCATCAACCTAGATACGTTAGATAAAGATTCGGTAGGTGTCATTTGGGGATCTGGAATCGGTGGGTTAAAAACATTCCAGGACGAAGCTATTGCTTATGCACTTGGAGACGGGACCCCTAGATTTAACCCCTTTTTCATTCCCAAAATGATTATTGACATTACCCCGGGGTTGCTCTCTATAAAATATGGATTCAGAGGCCCAAATTATGCTACGGTATCTGCATGTGCTTCCTCGAACCATGCCATCTACGATAGCTTCACCTACATCCGATTGGGGAAATCCAAAATGATGTTAACTGGTGGATCAGAAGCTGGCGTACAAGTTGCGTCCATGGGAGGTTTCAATGCGATGAAAGCACTTTCGGAGCGCAATGATGATCCATTAACCGCTTCACGCCCTTATGACAAGGACCGTGATGGTTTTGTGTTGGGCGAAGGAGCTGGCGCTCTCATGCTTGAAGAATTAGAACATGCAAAAGCAAGGGGTGCAAAAATCTACGCTGAAGTTTTAGGAGGCGGTATGTCTGCAGATGCTTATCATATAACGGCACCTCATCCTGAAGGGACAGGCATTACCAAAGTTATGCAATATGCCTTGGATGAAGCTGGATTAAATGGAAGCGAAATAGATTACGTAAATACACATGGCACTTCCACTCCTCTGGGAGATGCGGGAGAAATCAAAGCGATTCAAAGGGTTTACGGCGACCATGCCTACAACTTAAACATCAGCTCTACGAAGTCCATGACGGGACATCTTTTGGGAGCGGCAGGGGCCATTGAAGCCATTGCCTGCCTCATGGCCATTGAAAAAGGAGTCATCCCCCCTACGATCAATCATTTTACAGATGATCCTGACATCGATGCCCAGCTGAACCTAACCTTTGAGAAGGCTCAGAAAAGGAATGTTGATCTTGTCATGAGTAATACCTTTGGGTTTGGAGGTCATAATACCTCACTTATTTTAGGGAAATTTAAAGCTTAGTGCTTTTTCAAAATACAGCAAGCCTACTTCAACTATTTTTTTCAAAAGAAGACCGTGTTTTTTTAAACGCGATCCAATCCATCACCGGCCAACGTGTTTACAATGTTGACCTCTACAAATTAGCGGTAAACCACAGCAGTGCTGCCGCGGTAAATACCCACGGAATCAAAGAGTCCAATGAACGATTAGAATATCTAGGAGATGCCGTGCTGGGCATGGTCGTTGCGGACTATCTGTTCACCCAGTTTCCCTTTAAAGAAGAAGGGTTTCTTACTGAAATCAGATCAAAAATCGTCAATAGAGAATCCCTCAATCTACTTTCAAGAAAAATAGGTCTGAACCAACTGATTAAATATCATAGAAATCAGTACGCGGTCATTCCAAAATCAATTTTTGGTGATTCTTTGGAAGCATTAATTGGAGCCGTTTATAAAGATAAAGGATTTTCTAAATGCCGAAAATTTATCATTGAAAAAATCATACTTGCTCATTATGATTTAGATGAACTAATAAACACCACCACCAATCATAAAAGCAAACTGATTGAATGGGCACAAAAAGAGAATAAGAAAGTCTCCTTTAAGGCACTAGATTTAGACGACTCAATTAAGAAAAAACAATTTACCACACAAGTAGTCATTGACGAACAATTTTACGAAATTGGTTACGGGTTAAGTAAAAAAAAGGCAGCACAAGATGCTGCGAGAAGGACTTTAGAAGTATTGGACGAGCAAATCGATGAGTAAAATTTTGCGTATCGGAGGTGCATGCCTCAACCAAATTCCAATGGATTGGGATCATAATTTGAAAAACATTAAAAAGGTCTTTCAAGAAGCTCAAGAAAATAATATTGAGCTGTTGTGTCTTCCTGAACTTTGTATTACAGGATATGGCTGTGAGGACATGTTTTTAAGTACTTGGCTTTGTGAAACTGCACAGGCCAAATTGATTGAACTCCTCCCTTTCACCTCTGGTTTCACTACCTGTCTGGGTTTGCCTGTTCGATTTGAAGGTCAAATCTATAACTGTATTGCGATTATTGAAGATGAGAAAATTTTAGGTGTTTATGCTAAACATAATTTAGCCAATGACGGAATTCACTATGAAAAAAGATGGTTTAGCTCTTGGCCCTACGATAAAATAGAAACCGTAAACATTGCCCATCAGCCCGTTCAGATCGGTGCCATTTTCTTAGAGATAAAAAATATAAAAATTGGATTTGAAATTTGTGAAGATGCTTGGCAAGAAGATCGTCCCGCCAATCATTTAGCAACCCAAGGGATTGAACTCATACTTAACCCAAGCGCCAGTCATTTTGCTTTCGAAAAAGAAAAATACAGACAACAGCTGGTCATTTCTAGTTCTAAAAAATTCAACTGCACCTACCTATATACCAATCTTCTTGGAAATGAAGCGGGTAGGATGATCTATGACGGGGATATTTTAATTGCTCAAAAAGGAAGTTTAATTGGTCATAATACAAGATTTTCCTTCAAGCCCTTCAACATACTTTATTGCGATGTAGACTTTGATGGCCAAACCTCTATCACAAACCTCAAGAAAGATTATACGGGTAAACTCGAAGAAATGAGTCAAGCACTGCCTTTAGCACTTTTTGATTACTTGATAAAAAGCAAAAGCAAAGGGTTTGTACTCTCCTTGAGTGGGGGGGCTGATTCGAGCACTATTGCTATCATGGTACGTAGGATGGTGGACTTGGCTATTAAAGAATTAGGAATTGCAACGGTAAGAAAAAGATTAAAGCTACCAGCCGCCTTAAAAAATGCTTCCGAAATAATGGCTTCACTGATGGTTACCGCCTATCAAGGTACCCAAAATTCGTCTACCGAAACTGCAGCTTCAGCACGGAAATTAGCTGAATTCATAGGTTCTACCCATTATGAGTGGAACATTGATGACCAGATAAAAGGATATTGCGATACCATTGAACACGCCATTGGGAGGAAACTTACTTGGGATCAAGACGACATTACCCTCCAAAACATTCAAGCCCGGAGCAGATCTCCCATCATTTGGATGTTGGCGAACATCAATCATTCCCTATTACTAACCACCTCCAATAGAAGTGAAGGCGATGTGGGTTATACGACTATGGACGGAGATACCAGCGGAAGTATCTCACCCATTGCTGCTATAGATAAGTATTTTATCCTGGAGTGGCTAAAATATGCCGAAAATACCTTGAAATATTCTGGATTACAGCCGGTAAATAACCTTGTCCCGACGGCAGAACTAAGGCCTCTGAATAAAAAACAAGAAGATGAAACGGATCTCATGCCTTACCAAGTTTTAGTAGAGATTGAGCGATGGGCGATACAACATAAATATCCTCCCACCATGATCTACGAAAAAATGAAGCCCCAATACGGGACAGATATTAAGAGTTGGATCAAAAAATTTTTTAGACTTTGGTCTATTAATCAATGGAAAAGAGAACGGCTTGCCCCAAGCTTTCACATGGATGCCTTTAATGTAGATCCAAGGACTTGGTGCCGATTCCCCATCTTATCCAGTGGATTCAAAGAAGAATTGGATGAGCTGGAAAAAATATAACTCAAGGAACGGGATCATATCCACTCCGGCCCCAAGGATGGCATTTAGAAAATCTGCGTGCTGTCAAATATAAGCCTTTGAATGCTCCGTGCTTTATAACGGCCTCTTTGGCATAATGAGAACATGTTGGGGTAAACCTACAGGAGCTTGGTAAAAATGGAGAAATGCTGAGTTGATAGATAACAATAGGCAGGGTCAACAACTTGCGAAAAAGCATTTTCATGACACAATACTAGATAATTGATTTGGTCTAACCAATAATTTTAGTTCTGTTTGCGTTCTTAATTGGATAGACTCTTCGCTAGAACACATCAGCTTGAATAACAATCTCTATTTACTTGTTTTTGTTTTTATCCTTTCAATCCCACTCTTGAAAGCTCAAAATGAATCTGCTCTTCCGGGTGATAATCAACCCATAAGAATCGATGAAATCTATATTTTAGGAAATAAAAAAACCAAAGAAAAAATAATTTTAAGAGAAATGAGTTTAAAGAAGGGAACTTATGGCTCACGAGATGACATCAAAAAAAGTATTGCGATAGATAAAATAAATATCCTCAACACTAATTTGTTTAATGCCGTCTCTATTGAGATTTTAGAAGATCCTGAGAAATCAACGGTCAATGTTTTTGTGAAAGTTGATGAACGTTGGTATTTCTGGCCGGCACCATTGATTGGTATTGCTGATAGAAATTTGATGGATTGGGTGATCAACAGAGAAGGTGATGCAAATCGATTTAATTATGGTTTAAAATTAACCAAATACAATCTTAACGGCCAAAATCAAACATTGAAACTTAGAGGGCAGCTAGGTTTCGAGAAAATGCTCTATTTTGATTATCTAATCCCTTATATTGATCAATCTCAAAGATATGGACTCCGATTCCTGCATTCCTATAAAGAAAGTAATAATGTTCCCTTCATTACCGAAGATCATATTCCCATTTTCTTTAATTCTGATGAAATTAATAGAAATGAACACATAACATCAATTATACATTCTTTCAGACCCTCGTTATACAACTATCATTATATTAATATAAGCTACAAAAACAGCAAAGTCTCGGACACAATTATTTCATTAAACCCTAACTATCATTTTAATGGCAATGAACAACAACAATACCTCAGTCTTAGCTATGAATTTATTCACGACCAAAGAAACAATAAGCAATTCGCGACTAGTGGCAGCCTTTTTAAAGTAAAAATTCAGAATGAAGGGATCGGAAGTAAAGAAAAATTTAATATTTCCTCTTTCAATTTTAAATATAATAAATACACCCCTCTAAGCAATGACTTTTTTTTGGCCAATGGCATCATGGGACTCCACACCTTCCCTGCGGAGCAACCTTATTACAACTATCAAGGACTCGGTTACAATGAAGTCCTAGCTCGGGGTTTTGAATTGGACTTAATCGAAGGCTCTAGATTTTTACTTCAAAAGAACACATTAAGAAAAAAGATTTTTGACCGGTCGAAAGACATCCGAAACATCATGCCCATAGCCCAATTTGCTCAATTTAGAATGGCCGCTTACCTCAAATTCTTTGCTGACTTTGCTTGGGTAGATAATTATCCCAACTACGAAGTCAGTAGTCGACTGACCAATAAATTACTTTACAGTTTTGGAATAGGTTTGGACCTAATTGCGATATATGACCTGGTCTTGCGTCTGGAATATTCCTATAACTCCGAAAATAAACGTAATTTTGCCCTCAAAATAAAGGCTGATCTTTAGTCAAATTGCTTCCATATTTTCTTTTTACCCTGCCTATTGTATTTATACCAAATCCCTATTTGTCTCCCCTGCTCATATTCACCCACGTACTGAAGATGACCTAAATCATCGTAGTATTGCCACGGTCCTGACTCCAATCCAGAGACCAATACCCCCTCTTGCCATAAATCTCCCTGTTCATAAAAAAATTGCCAATGGCCCACAGGCGTCCCTTGATTGTAATTACCCCTTCTTTTCAAACGCCCATTGGGATGATAGAATTGCCATTTTCCTTCATACAGATTGTTGAGATAAAGTCCTTTCTTCTCTAAGACTCCTGTTTCATGATAATAAAACGCAGAATCTCGTAAAACATCTTCGTCCCAAATTTCAATGGCTTGCAAAGATTCATTGGGATAATAATACTGCTGCTTTCCATCTAAACTACCTTCACTATAAACGAGTTGTGCACTCAGGACGCCACTGGCATAATAGAAATTCCAGTCACCCACTCTCTGATCATCAATACTCATGCCTATGGATTTCATTTCACCAGAATCCTGATAATAAGTGGTATCCTGAGCAGCGACTGTTAAAGTAACTGACCACATTAATATCAATATTGGTAACCTTAAAACCATCGCTCACTTAAAAGTAATTGCATTATACCAACAATAAAATTAATTTCTCATGAATGATCTACTTAATAACTCTGAGCAGATCTAGTTGTACCAAATGCACTGAATATGATTAATAAATTTTCATTTAGCGGTATCCTGTTATTCATCACCACCCTGAGTATCGGACAAATAGCCAACCCCAATATGGGTGCGCGCAGCGGGGGGATGTCAGGAGCCTCCCTCACCTTGAGTGACGGATGGTCTATGTTCAATAATATAGGTGCCTTGGGCAGTATGGAGCAGTCTCATTATTTTTTGGGCTACAAGCGGCCGTTGGGCCTCTCTGTTTTTCAAACGCTCGCAGCAGGCTATGTACATCATTCCGAAAAATACAATTTAGGTGCGGCCCTATTGAAATTTGGAGATCCCTTTTACAATGAACAACAATTACGCATAGGGATAGGCAATAGAATACAGAGATTCTCATTGGCTGGATCTCTAATTATCAACCAGTTTCATGTAGACACCCAACCCAACAAGCATTATATTTTGTTTGATTTGGGAGGTTTGGCCAACCTCACGCCCACCCTTCTGTTAGGTATGTCCATCAGTAATGCCAATACCTTATGGTATCGAGAAGTTACGACCTCAATTCCAATGATTTTAAAACTAGGCATCTCTTATCATCCCATTACTGGCCTTAAACTGAATACAGAAGCAGAACAATCTACACTCACCGATCACTTATTTAAATTTGGCTTAGAATACGAAGTCGTCAAACAGCTTCTTTTCCGAACGGGTTTTAATACCAAACTCCAGTCGTTTTCAGTAGGTATAGGCCTACTGATTCAATCCTTTTCATTGGATTATGCCTTCACTGAGCAACCTAACTTAGGATCTATTCACGAATTTTCTATAGGCTTTCGATGAAATTGACGCACAAATTAGGTCTAGTGATGTTAGGGATGCTCATCCGGCTGCCTGTATCTGCTCAAACCCATCGGATACTTGATGTGGATCAAATACTCATCAATTTATCTCAAACTGAAAATATAGAGGTGAACTACGACGATCTCTATCAGCAACTCATTCATCTCATGGAAGAGCCCTTCGACCTCAACCAGGTGACTGAAAATGAACTCTCCTCATTACCTTTTTTGGAGAGCCATCAGATTCGTGCCCTTTTAAGATACCGCGCAGCACAAGGGCCATTTTACAATTTATACGAGTTACAAGCCGTACCCGAACTCGATGCACTGGATATAAAACAGTTACTCCCTTTCATCTCCATAAAAGGAAATAACCCCGCAGTTTCAGTACCCTTACACCAAAATTCACTTTTATTACGCCAGACCCAACCCCTTCAAAAAGCCAAGGGTTACCAAGATTCCTCCTTATATAAAGGCCGTAACGCTCATGTTTTTTTTAAATTAAAATTAAAAAATAGTACTCGATTTGACTTGGGATTGATCGGAGAAAAAGACAGTGGCGAATCCTTTACCTGGGACCAAAAGTCGAAAGGATTTGACTTTTATTCTGCCTA
>TARA_B110000037_G_scaffold11912_1_pt1 | contig 11164 bp, 6 predicted proteins | sample TARA_B110000037 | Tara Oceans TARA_B110000037 (sample SAMEA4397196) | marine metagenome | biome: Polar Biome; feature: [MIX] marine epipelagic wind mixed layer (ENVO:01000061); material: water (ENVO:00002006), including particulate matter (ENVO:01000060) such as... | depth 10-100 m
TAAATGTGAGAATGAAAATCATACTGATCAATGCTTGACTACTCATTTGCTAACAAATTTACGATACAAAAAATTATTGGCCATCAATCCAACGATCAATACAAATATCCATTGGGTAATAATGGAAGCATTGCTGTAAACATCGATAACATTCCAATGACCAGATGCATCAAACCAGGGATAATCACTGTATCCCCTAGACATCCACCAATAAATTAAAAAGAGTGCCAGAGGAATATTTAGCATCATACATGCTTTGAAATAAAAAGAAGGCACTTTAAAATCAGAATCTAAGTCTATAAAATTCTTTTTGAATTCCGTAAACCCATATTTAGCCACTGCAAACAAAATAAATAGACCTGACACAATCAATCCTACACCCCAAACCCAATCTTGATTCGTGAAAAAATCTAAACTGTAGGCCGAAGGGAATCCAAAAATAATAAAGAAAAATATGACATTTTTAATCGATTTTGCACGAGAAAAACCTAAATCACTCAAATTTTTGATGAATAATTCTATCATCGCCAATAATGAACTCACCGCTGCCAAGAACAGCGCCAAAAAGAAAACACTAGACAGTAAGGCTCCACCCTGAATATTTGAAAACAAAACGGGAATGACGGTAAAGGTCAGCGCTTGATTCCCACTCTGAAGGTAACTAATGGCTGCGGCTTCCGTTTGCGCCATGGCAAATACTGCAGGTAAAATGGCCATACCAGCCATCAATGAGGCCAAATTATTTCCGAAAGCACCCACAAAAGTGTTAAGCGTGACGTCTTCCTTTTCACTAGAATAAGAAGATATCGTCATGATCAGCCCCCATCCTGCACCGGTAGACCAAGCCGATTGGGTCAATGCCTCTATCCAGATAATTGGATCAGAAAAATGATCGAAATTAATGGCAAACATATATTCCAATCCCATCAATCCTTTTTCCATATTCAAAGCAATAATGGCCACAATGATTAAAAGGACAAATAGTGAAGGTATCAATATTTTATTGGCACGCTCCAATCCTTTTTGCACACCCCGCGCCAATAATAAAGAACCTAAAATAACAATCGCTATATAAAGCAAAATGGTGATCCAATTTCCGTTGGCTACAGAGTTCCAAAATTGATGAAGGTAGTCCGGATTTTCGATCAAACGTGATTTCAGCGATTGCCCATCAAATATATTTGATACCGAAAAACTAAAATAGCGCAAGGCCCAGGCAGTAACGACAGAATAATAAAAGGCAATACCCAAAGTACAAATGGTTATAAAAAACCCCATGAAAGTGAAGGGTTTTCCAGCAAGCATGGTAAAAGATCCGATAACACCTTTTTTATACTTCTTTCCAATTGAGAATTCTGCCAAGAGTAAAGGAATCGACCAAATAAGTAAAAAGAAAATCCAAAGCAATAAGAAAGCACCCCCATACTGGCCAGCCAGTCTAGGGAATCGCCAAAGATTTCCTGCTCCGATAGCCATACCTAATGAAGCCAGGATAATACCCCATCGATTACTGAATTGTTCTACTTGTTTCACACCTTTTTATTTAGAACTTAGGATAGGGAATTTAATATAAAATTATGAGACAAATCGTTAAATTTTTAATTATCAAAAATTGATAATGACTTAACCTATAGATTATTTTTTGAATTGAGGTATCATCTAAATAAAGATTTAAGCTAGTGACAAACCTCAAATCAATCATTACTGCAGTAAATACAATGTTTTAAAATGTTAAATAACGTTAAATCACTTCATTAAATTAAATTTAGTTGTAGTCACAACTAAATTAGTATAATTTGCGTCAAATTAAAAAATGAATAAAGAAGATTTCTTTCCGCAGTTCGAACAACTCCTATTGCCCTGGCTTGGGCGAGCGATGAAATCCTTCGATTTTCATTTGGCTGATGAGTTGGCGCATGCTGGAATAACTTTAAGTAAGCACCAAATCATACTCCTACGTATATTGAGCTTGAAAGACGGGATACCACAAAATGATTTGGCTTTCATTACTGATAGAGATAAAACCTCATTGACCCGCCTTATTTCAAATATGGAGCGTAAAGGCCTCGTGAAGCGTAAAACCTGTGACTCAGACAAAAGAGTCAATAATATTTTTATTACTCAAAAAGGTTTAGAGGAAGCAAAAATGGCGTTTCCTCTCATCATTGATGAAATTGATAAAATTCAACAGAAAATAAACGCTAAGGAGATCAAAACCACCATTAAAGTTTTAAAACAAATAATCACATTTACTGACCGAAAAGAGCTTCCGCTCATAATACTGAAATAAAATGAGACAAATAACTATCGTATTGGGAATAATCATCTTCGTCGGATCCATCTTCGGAGCTCAAAAGATTGTTTCAAGTAAAAAAAGCAATAAATCCAAAGAAAATAAAGTCATCCCTTTGGCTTTTGTAAAAACAGTCGAGAATAATACCATTCCCATCTCCATCAGAGAGCAAGGCAGATTATTTGCCAAGAAAAGAATGAACTTATATGCTGAAGTTCAAGGTATCATGAGAGTCAGACCGAAAGAATTCAAACCGGGTGTATCTTTTGAAAAAGGCGAGGTCATGATTGAAATGGCCAATGATGCCTACTATGCCAACCTTCAAGCTCAAAAAAGTGTGCTTCAAAACCTGATCACCAGCATCTTACCTGATCTTCGTCTTGATTATCCAAATGCGTATGACAAATGGGTCAAATATCTGAATAAATTTGAAATAAGTCAAGCTTTACAAAAGCTCCCAAAGACCTCTTCTGATCAAGAAAAGTTTTTTATCACAGGAAAAAATATCTATACGACTTATTACAATACTAAAAATCTAGAATTGATCTATCAGAAACACCTCATTAGAGCTCCATTCAAGGGTGTCTTGACGTCCGCTCAAGTAGACGCAGGGACCGTTATTCGTACAGGTCAGCTACTGGGTGAATTCATTGATCCTTCCCAATATGAGATGCAAGTTGATATTAGCAAAAACACCATTTCGGCTATTCGTATTGGTGAACAAGTGCTGGTTTATTCACCCGATAATAAAAGTCAATCTTACACAGGAACGATCATTAGAATTAATGGGAAAATTGATCAAGCGACACAAACTGTCAAAGCTTTTATATTATTAAAAGAACCTAATTTAAAAGAAGGGATGTATCTCGAGGCTATCATTCCCATCCAAGAGATTGAAAATGCATTAGAAATCAACCGATCACTCCTGGTGAATCAAAATAATCTTTTTGTTGTCAAAGACAGTATCTTAACCCTGTTACCCATCAATATCCTACACAAAGGTGAAAAAAACGTGATTGTAAATGGACTCATAGATGGTATGCTCATGGTAGATCGTTCGATTCCTAATGCTTACCAAGGTATGAAAGTAGCCCCTAACGCCATCAAATAAATAGGCATGCGAAAAATTATCAAATATTTTATCAATTATCCTATAGCGGGATGGTTGATCGTTATTGCCTTCACGGTACTTGGCTTGGCTGGAGTAAGTAACTTAAAGTCTTCTTTTTTTCCATTGATAGAAAGTAGGAATATTTCTATCAATGTAATTTATCCAGGTGCATCACCCCAAGAGATGGAGGAAGGCATCGTCTTGAAAATAGAGGATAACCTCAAAGGTATCGTAGGCATAGACCGATTTACTTCTACCTCTCGAGAAAATTCCGCCAATATATTAATAGAGATCCTCAAAGGATATAATATAGATGCGACGCTCTCTGATGTAAAAAATGCAGTAAACAAGATTCCTTCATTCCCCTCGAATATGGAACCTCCGATAATTGCCAAACAAATATTTACTTCAGACGCCATTAGTATTGTTCTAAGTGGAGAAAACATCCCCTTAATGAGTTTAAAGTCATTTGGCCGAAAGGTAGAAGATGATTTAAGAAGTTTTGAAGGTATCTCTCAAATAAACGTTTCAGGGTATCCTGATGAAGAGATAGAGATTTCCTTGAACGAAGACAAAATGCGAGCCTATCAATTGACTTTTCAAGAAGTCGCCGCTGCAGTAACCTCTACCAATATTCTAGTTACTGGAGGCTCTATAAAAACCTCTCAGGAGGAATACCTCATTCGTGTCAGTAATCGAAAATATTATGGGGACGAATTTGATCAAATCGTTTTAAAAAGCAATGAGAATGGTAAATTGATCAGGCTACAGGACATTGCAACTATCAGCGACAAATGGTCTGAGTCTCCAGATAGATCTTATTTCAATGGTAAACCCTCCGTCCAATTGAATATAAAAGCAACGATATCTGAAGATTTGATAGAAGTAGCCGAAAATGTAAAAGCCTATGTAACCGAATTTAATGCAAACAATGATAATCTTCAGCTGGCCATCATTAGTGATCGATCGGTAGTAGTCGTAGAACGTATTAATTTACTCTTGAAAAATGCTCTCCAGGGAATCACCCTTGTACTTATTTTTCTAGCCCTTTTTCTCAAACCAAGACTCGCTTTTTGGGTCGCTTTTGGTTTACCCTTTGCCTTTTTAGGCATGTTTATATTTGCTGGATTCTTCAATGTAACGATCAATATTGTTTCCTTGTTTGGCATGATCATCGTAATTGGTATTTTAGTAGACGATGGCATCGTTATTTCAGAAAACATCTACCACCATTATGAAAAAGGTAAATCTCGAATGCAAGCGGCCATTGATGGTACCATGGAAGTTCTACCCGCCATTACCTCTGCTATTCTTACCACCCTAGTTGCCTTCTCGTCTTTCTTTTTTTTAGAAGGTAGGATTGGAGAGTTTTTTGGAGAAACGGCTACGATTGTTATTCTCACTTTGGGATTGTCGCTAATTGAGGCTTTGATTATTCTGCCTTCACACATATCGCATTCAAAATCCTTGACCAAAGCTCAAAAAACTTATTGGTTCAATGCCTATGCAGATCAATTTATGTCATGGATGCGTGACAATATTTATGCCCCGACACTGAGCTTTTATTTAAAAAATAAAGTCTTAGGATTTGGTATCACATTAGCTTTACTTGTATTGACCTTAGGTTCTATGGGCGGAGGAATCATTAAGTTTTCGTTTTTTCCACAGATCGCTAGCGATCGAATCCAAATTAGTTTGAAGATGCCTCAAGGAACTAATGAATCCGTCGCAGATTCAATCATTGCTCATATTGAAAATCAAGCCTGGATCATAAACGACTCGCTTTCCGAAATTCAAACTGGAAATTTATCGGTCGTTCAAAATATCATCCGCCGCGTAGGTCCAGGGACTTCAGTGGCCTCTTTGACCATCAACCTGCTCTCAGGGGAAGCGCGAGATGCGCCCGCTTATTTGGTCTCAGCCGCCATCAGTAAAAAAGTAGGTAGCGTAGATGGGGCTGAGACATTAATTTATGGCTCTGGAAATTATTTTGGTGGTAGGCCCATCTCAGTATCTTTATTGAGCAATAACACGCAAGAGTTAAAACAAGCCAAACTACTGGTCAAAGCGTATTTAAAGGAAAATAACTTGCTCAAAGACGTCGAAGATAATGATCCCGCAGGAATAAAGGAGATAAAGCTTGAGCTTAAGGAAAATGGTTATGCCATGGGCTTCCGTCTCAACACCCTCATAAGCCAAGTACGATCTGGCTTCTTTGGATATCAAGCCCAACGATTTCAAAGAAGAAGAGATGAAATCAAGGTTTGGGTACGTTACGACAAAGATACCCGGTCTTCTATCACCAGCCTCGAGGAAATGCGCGTAGTGAGTCCTTTAGGGGTACGTGTGCCCTTAAGAGAAGTTGCCAATTATAAAATACAAAGAGGCGAGATTTCCATCAATCACCTCAATGGAGATCGAGAAATAAGAATTGATGCGGATCTTAAAAATCCAAAAACCAGTGCTACGGAGATCATACAAGAAATTAAAACAGAAATATTACCTATAATCAACGCACAGTATCCAAGTGTCACCGCCTCATTTGATGGTCAAAGTAGAGATGCCAATAAAACCACATCATCGGCTGCCGCGACAATGCCCATAGTCTTTTTCATGATTTTTGCCATTATTGCTTTTACCTATCGTTCGATAAGTCAGCCCCTACTGCTCATGGTGATGATTCCGTTCAGTCTGATTGGCGTAGCCTGGGGCCACTGGCTACATGGCTTTCCCATTAATATTTCTTCCTTTTTAGGTATAATTGCCCTTATCGGAATTGTTGTGAATGATGGTTTGGTGTTGATTGGTAAATTTAATAGCAACCTCAAAATAGGCATGAAGTTCGATGATGCGCTATTGGCTGCCGGAAAATCTAGATTTCGTCCTATTTTCTTAACTTCTATAACTACTGTAGCTGGTTTAGGACCCCTTATTTTTGAAAAAAGCTTACAAGCCCAATTCCTGATACCTATGGCTATATCAATAGCTTATGGGATCTTAGTCGCCACCTTATTGACTCTGGTATTTTTACCCATGTTGCTTGCCTTTGGGAATACGATGAAAGTATGGACCCTCTGGTTGTGGACAGGTACAAAACCAGAAAAAGAATCTGTCGAAAGAGCTGTAAAAGAATTAAACATTAACCATGAATAAATTCAAAACACTATCCTTTGCTGTGATTTATTTGGCTTTTTATTATCAAATAATCGGTCAAGAGATATTGACCAAAGACCTCGCAGTGAAAATTGCACTTGAAAATAATTTTGAGATCAAAGTAGCCATCAATACCACAAGGATTGCTGAGAATAATGCCGCCCTAACTAACAGTGATTATTTGCCGTCATTGTCAGGCAGTGCGGGTTCTACTTTTGCCTCAAGTAATTCCAAAAATACGTTTCAAGACAACACTATTGTGAGTGTCTCAGGGGTAGAAACGGTGAGCTATAATGCGGGTTTGACTTTAAATTATAGTCTATTTAACGGCTTTGGAAGAAAATATAACTATCAGAAATTACAGGAAAATTATAATTTAACAGCCCTGCAAGCAAGGAAAGTAATGGAGAATACTCTTTTCAATATTTTCTTCGCTTACTATGAAATTGCACGACTCACGCAGGATCAATTAAATCAGAATAAATCCTTAGCTATATCTAAAGAACGGTTGACAAAAGCTATTTTTAGTTTTGAGTATGGCCAAAACACCAAACTAGATGTGTTAAATGCCGAGGTAGATTTTAATAATGATAGTATCAATTATCTCAACATCAGCCAATCATTAAAAACTGAAAAAAATAACCTCAATCTCTTATTGGGAAGAAGCATAAATACGTCTTTTGAGGTAGATACTACCCTTACTTTTTATAACGAGCTAGCCTTTGAAGTACTATCAGATAAAGCGCATTCAAATAATGTGGATGTCCTTGAGCAAACCAGTAATCTTCGGAATGCGGAGACGACCATTAAGATATCAGCTTCCAATATCATTCCTAGCGTGGGACTTAATACCCGTTATAATTGGCAAAATAACGATTTTGGACCCGTTGGATTTCTTGCCGCCCAACAGTCTAACGGCCTAAATATAGGTGCTGCGCTCTCATGGAATATCTGGGATGGGGGTAAATCCAATACGCTCCGGCAAAATACTAAAATAGCCCTTGAAAATGAAACCCTTTCAATGGATCAAACTTTGTTAAATCTGGATCGTAATTTGAACAATGCATGGACCAGTTATCAGACCGCTTTATTTATTATGAAGGCTCAGAATAAGAATTTAGAAACCAACCAACGTAATTTTGAACGTACCAAGGAGCAATATACGCTAGGGCAAATTACATCGATATTTTTCAGACAAGCCCAGCTCAATTTATTGAACGCACAGGTCAATTATAACAATGCGCGGTACAGTGCCAAAAAATCTGAACTCGGTTTACTTCAGTTGAGTGGTGATCTTTTGCAGACGACCTTCTAAAAGCCTATTTCTTAGCAATTTTTGATACCATTTGATAAAAATAAATCAAAATGGCTGTTAAAATCAACAGCCCTAGTAAACTACCTCCCAATGGATCATCGCTGATGGAAAAGTTCCATTGAACCGCTGTTAATACCGCAATCAAAATACCAATCAACGCCTCACCCGTGATGAGTCCTGAAGCCATTAATAAACCTGCATTTTTAGCTTGATCCACAGAAGTGGAATTTTGAGCTTTTTGATACCCCTTCTCAAGTAACCAAGCTATCAGTCCTCCTATAAATATAGACGAATCAAGTTCAAAGGGTAGATATAAGCCAACAGCAACTGCTAAGACAGGCATCTTAAAATTGCTTTTTTTCCGTTTAAAATACTCATCTGCCAAAATGATTAAAACACCAATAAAGCCACCGATAACAATGATATCCCAAGGTAAATTACCTCCAAAGATTCCTGAAGCAACACTCATCATTAAAGTAGCTTGAGGCGCTGAGAGTGGATTAGGATGTAGTAACGTAGGTACGCCTATTCCCTTGGATGCCAATAATAAATTTAATATGGGTGCGATGAGCAAGGCCCCCGAAACGACCCCTACCATTTGCATGATTTGCTGATTTCTTGGTGTTGATCCCAAAATGTGTCCTGCTTTCAAATCTTGCATATTATCCCCTGCAATGGCTGCCGCACAACAAACTATGGCTCCGACTAAAATAGCTCCAGCCGCTCCTTTTGCCGGATCACTTGTCCCCATTAATAATAATAACAATAAAGCAGTGGTCAGTATGGTTGCTATGGTCACTCCTGAAATAGGGTTATTTGAAGAACCTACCAGTCCCGCCATATAGCCGGCCACGGCAGAAAACAAAAACCCTGCGACGATCATAATCAAAGACATGAATAAGGTGATCGGAACATCTTTTATAATGGTCAGATAAATTAAAAAGATAGGTACGGTCATCACGCCTATTCCAATCAACACCCATGACATCGGGGTATCTAATTCAGTTCTCGAGGTAGTTGAAAGGGCTTTACTCCCTTTTTTAAAAGCCTCAACACCTGCTTCAAAAGCTTGTCCAAGCGCTGAGCGTAACCCAACTAATGCCCACAAGCCACCCACAATCATAGCTCCTACGCCTAAATATCTAATGTGAGAACTCCAAATCTCTCCACCTATTTGAATGGCTGAAAGCCCCTCAGGAGCACCTTTTATTAATATATATAGAGGAATACCTACATACCAACTGATCACGCCACCCAAAAAAACTAAAAAAGAAATATTCAAACCCACTATATAGCCAACCGCCACTAGAGCTGGTGATAAGTTTAAACTAAAATAGAGATAATACCGCTCTTTGAGAAGTATGGCTTTCTCAAAGAGGCCGCTCCAAAGGTTTAACGCCTCAAAACCAAACTTATAAAGCCCACCTAATAAACTCCCAATAATTAAATATTTTATCGCATCTCCCCCTTTTTCACCCGTCTTGAGGACCTCCGCCGTAGCCACACCTTCTGGAAAAGCTAGTTTTTCTTTAACGATGAGTGCCTTTCGCAAAGGAATCGTAAATAAAACACCCAAGACTCCACCACATATCGCAATCAAAGTGGTTTCTAGATAATTAAAGGACTCCCAATAACCCATAATTACCAAAGCAGGTAGGGTAAAAATGATCCCTGCGGCCAAGGACTCTCCTGCGGAGGCCGCTGTTTGGATTAGGTTGTTTTCAAGAATATTTGAGTTTTTAAATGCCTTTAAAATAGCCATAGAGATGACCGCAGCAGGGATAGATGCGGAAACCGTCAACCCTGAAAAAAGGCCAAAATAAGCATTGGCTGCTCCCAAAACAACCGAAAGCGTAGCGCCTATGATTACAGACTTAAGGGTCAACTCATTGAGCTTAGTTTCCGGCGAGATATAAGGTTTGTTCATGATATCGCTAAAATTGAGAATGAGTAGATAAAAAGGGGAAAGGTAGCTTTACTTTTTTATCCTTTCACATTTAAAATTGCCATTTTATCCCAAAAAAATTATTAAAATAAATCAGTTCGGTCTTTTAACCCACTCCGCCATTAAGCGGATAGACTCTTTTAAGTAAGGGTCTTTACTGATTTTTACTCTATCCAATTCTGAAAAATAGAGCTCAGTTTTAACGACTTCTTCATCTAAATTTTTCGATGGCTCATTGGCCTCAGCTTCTTTTTGACGCATAGATAAATTTAATGATATGGACTTATCTTCATTTGCTGCTCTCTGCTCATTAATATCATTAACCAATTCAATGAGTTGTTTATCCTCAGCCAAATGCTTCCTATATTTATCATAAAGGTCATCAAGAAGATCAGATGAAATATCATCGGTAGATGAGAAATCCGATGATCCAATTTCATCCCACGGCAAGGCTGAAAGGCTTGAACTTTCACCCACTTCATCTGATTTGAAATAAGAAGGAAAGGCTATATCCGGTCTTACACCGGAACGCTGAGTACTACTCCCGGAAGCTCTATAAAATTTAGCCAGGGTCATTTTGAGCTGTCCAAGGCTAATTTCCTGGTTTTTAACTTTATCCCTAAGATCAATCAAATCATCATTATTTGAAAATTGATTGACCGAGATCAAACGATTGAGGTAGTTTAACACAGGGCGCTCCAAGTTCAGCAAGCTTTGAACTGTACCTTTTCCAAAGCTATTTTCACCAAAAATAACTCCTCTTTTGTAATCCTGAATAGCCGCTGCAAAAATTTCAGAAGCACTGGCGCTGTATCTATTTTCTAACACAGCCAAAGGACCCTCATACATAACCTGAGGGTTATCATCTGACAAAACATCTATGCTCTTGTCGGTATTCCTAACCTGAACTACAGGGCCTGAAGGGATAAATAAGCCAGTCAAATCAATCGCTTCATCCAATGATCCCCCTCCATTATACCTCAAATCTATAACCAAAGCATCCATCCCTACCTTATTAAGACTGTCTAATAAAATACTCACATCTCGGGTCGTACTCTTATAATTTTCAATACCTGCACTTCGCTCTTCAAAATCAATATAAAAACTAGGCAATGTAATCACACCCACATGATAGGTCACCTCATCTTCAAAATAGGAAATAATTTCTCCTTTGGCTGATTCATCTTCTAATTTTATCTTTTCCCTGATCATGCGAACCGTATCAGGCAATGCCGTCAAATCACCCTTACTCAAGGTCTGAAGTCTAACTACCGTTCCCTTGGGCCCTCTAATCTTTTGAACCACTTCGTCTAGTCTCCAACCCACTACATCAACAAATTCACCGTC
>TARA_B110000037_G_scaffold45144_1_pt1 | contig 11151 bp, 11 predicted proteins | sample TARA_B110000037 | Tara Oceans TARA_B110000037 (sample SAMEA4397196) | marine metagenome | biome: Polar Biome; feature: [MIX] marine epipelagic wind mixed layer (ENVO:01000061); material: water (ENVO:00002006), including particulate matter (ENVO:01000060) such as... | depth 10-100 m
AGTCATGTGCGTGAGCAGTAGCTACTGAATATATTGGAACTGTAATAAACCCAAAGAGACTTGAAGCTGCTATGATATGGGTAAAGTTTTCAGCGAAGAGGGATGTAGTGCAAGCTATGAGGGAGGCCATTGAGAAACCAATAATTACCCACCGGCGGTCAAATTTGTCAGCCAGCCAGCCTGCGGGGTATTGTGATAGGGCGCCACCGACCACATATCCCGCGAGAAAAAGCCCAATTTGTGAGGCGCTCATGCCCATTTCAGACCCATAAATTGGCCCAACCATACGATATGCTGCAGATGTAAGGCCGGTAACGATAACTGCAGAAACTGCCAAGGGTGAGCGGCTAAGTGCAAGAAGTGGCCGCAAGCGTGGTGCGCTCTTAGTTATCGGGGGACTTGCTTTGGTTAAAGCTAATGGCAATAGGGATGCACAACAAAATAAGGTGAGCAAATTATAGGCGAGATATGTCTCAACATTGGCGAGAACGCCAATCAACATTTGAGCCCCAAAGGACGCTGAAATATCGACGAAACGGTAAACTCCCAATGTACGGCCGCGGGTTTCATTGGTTGCTTTAGCCTGAATCCATGCCTCTATAACGGTGTAGCAACCAGCAACACAAAGGCCAGAGGCTACGCGCATAATGGCCCAGGCAATAGGATCGATCAATAATGTATGGCCGATCATCCCGATTGCGCCCAGCGAGGTAAAAACAGCAAACGCTCGGGAATGCCCAACATTACCCATGAGACGTGGAGCCCACCAACAGCCAATAAAAAAACCTATGAAATGTGAAGACCCCAATATCCCGATTTGCCCTTTGCTGAAACCTTTCTCTAGACCAGTTAGAGCATCAAGGGGACCTACGCCTCCAGATGAGAGCTGAAGAAGGATCACGGAAAGGAAGAGGGCAGCAAAAGATAGGATGAGTCTCATATAGCCACCCTCTGCTTGGAGCCCCTGAGGGGCAAGTCTGTTTTTAAATTTCAGATTAAAACATATTTAGTCGAATTCCATCTCACAGTTTTGCCCTTCAATGCCAAGCTTTGAGATAGAGTACATGCCGTCTGTGTGCGATACCTGCCAGCTGCATGGTGGATCCGTGCGGGCACGAATACGACTCAAGTGCCACAGGTCTTTGTAGTCTTTATGTTTTGCCGCAATATGCCAGCGGCTTTCAATGCCAGGCGCGCCACCGCTGCCTGGTGTCAAAAGTAGACCAAGGGAACGAATGTGACCCTTAGTTGCGCCTGTTTCAGCGGCCAATTGTAATCGTCGAATGGGTGTCAATGACGGTATGCTGGGTAGGTCTGCCACCACAAGACCAACGGCACCGCTGCGTAAAACCTCTTCAACTGTCCAAAGAATATCCTCGGCACGCTTTGGCGCTAAAAAGGTTAATCTGCCAGGGTTTATAAATTGCATTATTCCCTCTGCATGCAGAGTATCTTTGTTCCAAGTGGGAGAAACCCAGAAGATTGGACCTTGTATTCTTTGTGCTATCAATAAGGCTAAACTGCGCCGATTTGCACCACATACTTCATGAACGCGACTGAAAGCAATGGCGATGTCTGGCCAAAGCTCTAGCGTAGGTTTTGTGTGATGTGATCTGTGTGCTAATGTGGTGGGCGGTAATTTCATCATACGATTTATACTAGAGTGTTCTTTATTTGTTCTCAAGATTTTTTTGGCTTGAAGTCGTGGTTTCATGCGATAGCTTATTTAAAAAAGGGAAGATTAAGATGATAATGAATCAACTTGGCCGCACAAAAATCATGATCTCTGATTTATGCTTGGGTACTATGACTTTTGGGACGCAGACCCCCCAAGATGATGCTTTTGCCCAGATGGACATGGCATTGGAAGCTGGCATTAATATATTTGACACAGCTGAAATGTATCCAGTGAATCCTATTACTGCTGCCACGCAAGGGGCCAGCGAAGAGATCGTTGGCAATTGGTTGCAAACTAGTGGTCGTCGTGCAGATGTCGTCGTTGCCACGAAACACTCTGGTGCGGGCTTAGCCCATATTCGTAAGGGCGCACCTATCACATCTACCTCTATCCCTGTTGCAATTGAGGGAAGTCTTAAACGATTAAAAACGGATGTCATTGACCTCTACCAATTTCATTGGCCAAATAGGGGGTCCTATATGTTCCGACAAAACTGGAACTATGACCCGTCTCAGCAAAATAAAGCTAATACTGTTCAGAATATACATGATTGCCTTGGTGCCTTAGCTCTAGAAATTGAGCGTGGTACGATCCGTTCCTTTGGTCTTTCTAACGAAAGTGCCTGGGGAACAGCACAATGGGTGCGTGCTTCCGAAGAAGGATATGGCCCTCGCGTTGCGTCGATCCAGAACGAATATTCTTTGATGTGCCGAATGTACGATACTGATTTGGCCGAACTAAGTGCGAATGAAGATGTGGGGCTTCTGGCGTTTTCACCGCTGGCGACTGGCCTGCTTACTGGGAAATATGCCAAAGGTGCTGTGCCTAAAAATAGCCGTATGGCGATTACTGATACTCTTGGGGGCCGAAATACAGAGCGAGCTCATGCAGCTGCTGCTAGTTACGTTAGCGTTGCGCAAAAATATGGGCTTGATCCTGTCCACATGGCCTTGGCTTGGTGTGTTGGCCGGCCATTTATGGCGTCTTCAATCTTCGGGGCGACACGTAAAGATCAATTGCTCCATATTCTTAAAGGGGCTGACCTAAAACTTTCCAAAGAAATTTTAGTAGAATTAAACGTGGTACATCAGGCGTACCCAATGCCTTATTAATAGAACTAAATTAATAGAACTAATGTTGCCTGCGTAACGCTGTAACGGATTGTCCGAAAGCGTTGCGAAAGGCATGGGCTAAACTTGCTTGCGATGAAAACCCGCAAGCCAAAGAAATTTCTTGAACGCTTTGTGCTGAGTCAATTGCAAGACGACGAGCTTCAGACAATCTGAGGTCTAAAAAATAGGCGCCTGGAGCTCGTCCGGTCGCTACTTTGAATTCCAGTTCCAGTTTGCGCAGGGACATGCCATTAGCTTCGGCTAATGCCTTGATATTTTGTGGACTATCGATGAGGTTTTCCATTTGCTTTAAAATTCGCGCGATACGAGGATGTTTTATGGAAATGCGTTTAGTTGCGATCATCTGTTGTGGCGCTTCGCCTGCATGTACCGACTCGTAAATAAATGCAGCCGCGACCCTCTCTGAGAGGGCCTTACCATGGCGCACAGAAATAAGATGTAACATTAAATCGATGCAGGGAGATGCCCCCCCCGTAGTCACGAAAGGCCCGCAAATAGAATAGCGATCTGGGACTAGATTTACAGCCGGGAAACGCCGGGCAAATCTTTCAAGATCTTCCCAATGGCAGGTTGCGCGATGATCATCTAAAAGGCCTGCATGAGCCATAACCCAGCTCCCACCATCCACACCAATAATACAGGTGCCAGATGATGCAACCCGTCTTAACGTTGAGGTCAATATAGAAGTCGTAAACTTCTCTAGGTCAAAACCTGCAACCAAAATCAATACGTCGCCGGAGAAATTTCGAGGGTCTTGTCCTTTCAAAGTGAGGCCGGAGGTTAGGCAGATATTTTGCCCTTGATCCGTCAGAAACTCCCAAGAAAAGAGGGCTTGCGCAGCCCGCCTATTGCACGCCCGCATTGGGTCAACGGCGGCGGCGAGGGATAAGGTATTACTCTGCTCCAGCACTAAAACGCCCACTTTCAGGATTCCATTGCTTCTTTTCCATATATTTTTTGCGTTTTTCATCAATTATAGTGCGTATAATAGCAAATATAAAATTGCAATCGAACCAAACTGTTTGAAACAATAGGAGACCAAGATGCCCCTTCAAATGAACCGAGACGTTTTCATTACTTGTGCTGTAACAGGTTCAGGCGCCACTCAGGACAAAAGTCCTCATGTTCCAAGGAGCCCAAAGCAAATTGCGGAAAGTGCTATCTTGGCGGCTAAATCTGGTGCAGCAGTTGTACATTGTCATGTCAGAGACCCTGTAACAGGAGCTCCAAGTCGTGACCTCGCAATGTTTCGTGAAGTAACAGAACGCATTCGGGACGCTGAGATTGATGTGGTGTTGAACCTCACGGCTGGTATGGGCGGTGATATGGTGTTCGGAGATATCGAAAATCCACTGCCGCCAATTATTGGTACGGACATGGCGGGTGCAACTGAACGAGTGGCGCATGTCGCAGAATGTCGACCAGAGATTTGCACATTGGATTGCGGTACTATGAACTTTGCGGAAGCTGATTATGTCATGACCAATACCCCTGGCACTTTGAGGGCAATGGGGCGGATGATGACTGAGCTAGGAGTAAAGCCTGAAATTGAAGCTTTTGACACTGGGCACCTTTGGTATGCAAAACAACTGGTGGCGGAGGGAGTACTTGAACCTAACGCATTGGTACAACTTTGCATGGGAGTACCTTGGGGCGCGCCGGATGATCTCAATACTTTGATGGCAATGGTTAACAATGTGCCGGAGGGTTGGGCGTTTAGTGCCTTTGGGCTAGGTCGCCATCAAATGCCTCTTGTAGCGGCTTCGGTCCTTGCCGGTGGGAATGTTCGAGTGGGCCTAGAAGATAATTTGATGCTCGACCGCGGTGTTCTCGCTGAAAACTATCAGCTAGTTGATCGTGCTGTAAAAATTATCGAAAACTTGGGTGCACGGGTAATTGGGCCTCAAGAGGTACGTGAGAAATTAGGTTTGTTAAAGCGTGCACCTTTGGGCTAATAACGTGGTCCAAATCTAAGTGGGTAGGATTAAGAAGATGACAAAGATTGCAGCGATTATTGGCGGTGGTGTAATTGGGGGTGGGTGGGCTGCTCGGTTTTTGCTAAATGGGTGGGACGTGCGTGTTTTTGATCCTGATCCACAAGCTGAGCGCAAAATTAACGAAGTTTTAGGTAATGCTCGCCGCTCTTTGCCAGGGCTCTATGAGGCACCGTTGCCAGCAGAGGGAAAGCTTACGTTTCATTCTGATTTCTCGGACGTAGTGCGAGGAGCAATTTGGATCCAAGAAAGTGTCCCAGAGCAATTAGAACTCAAGCAAAAAATCTATAAATCTCTGCAAGAATACTGCGATCCATTAGCCGTCATCGGTTCGTCGACCTCCGGTTTTAAACCATCGGAATTGCAGAATAAAGCAGTCCGCCCAACGCAAATTATGGTTTGTCATCCATTTAACCCAGTTTACTTGCTACCCTTAGTTGAAGTTGTTCCTACACCGATGAATAACGAGGCTATTGTACAGTCGGCGGAGCAGTTTCTCAGGGAAATGGGCATGTATCCTTTGAGGGTCCGTAATGAGATTGACGCTCATATTGCAGATAGATTTCTTGAGGCGGTATGGCGAGAAGCTCTGTGGTTGATCAAAGACGAAATTGCCACAACTGAAGAAATAGATAATGCAATTCGCTATGGATTCGGCATTCGTTGGGGGCAAATGGGATTGTTTGAAACCTATCGTGTAGCTGGTGGAGAAGCAGGTATGCGTCACTTCATGGCGCAGTTTGGGCCTGCACTAAAATGGCCTTGGACGAAGCTTATGGAAGTACCCGAATTTACGGATGATTTGGTGGATATGATTTCGGACCAATCTGATGAACAATCTGGCATGCACTCAATTCGGGAGTTGGAACGTATCCGAGACAACAATCTTGTTGGCATGATGCGCGCCTTGAAAGCTCAGGATTGGGGCGCGGGTGCCTTGCTGAAAAATCAAGATGAATTGCTTAATCAAAAAGCTCAAATGGTGCGCACTAGCGATACGCTGGATCTCAGTAAACCCATTTTGACCGTGCAGCGCGCAGTGCCGCTGGATTGGACTGATTATAACGGCCATATGAATGAGGCGCGTTACCTGCAAGCTTTTGGAGATGCCACTGATCGGTTCATGGAGATTGTCGGCTGTGACGCGAAATATATAGCTTCTGGGGGAAGCTATTTCACCGCAGAGACGCATATTCGCCATGTCGACGAAGTGCGAGCTGGGCATAGTATTAGGATTGAAACCCATTGCGTTGATGGAATTGGAAAGAAAATGCATTTGTTTCATCAAATGTTTGAAGGAGAACGGCTTTTGGCTACAGGCGAACATATGTTAATTCATGTCTCTCTTGAAAGCCGGAAGGCTTCAGAGCCGGCTCCCGAAATAGCGAAAAATTTACAACGTATTGCACAAGCTCACGCCGCAATGGCTCAGCCAGAGGGCATGGGCCGCAAGGTAGGAAAAAAATGAGACGTGTTTTAATCACTGCCGGTGGAGACGGGATTGGGCGGGCGATGGGACAGGCTTTTGAAGCTGATGGGTTTCAAGTTTGGGTCACAGATGTCAATTCTGATGCTTTGGCGCATTGCCCTGAGAGCTGGATGAAAACGCTTTGTGACGCTAGTGATGAACCACAGGTTCAAGCTCTGTTTGCTGATATTAATAAACGCTGGGGTGGAATTGACGCCCTTTGTGCCAATGCAGGCATCGCAGGGCCTACTGCGGCTGTGGAAGATATTCAGGTCACTGATTGGAGACGTTGCGTTTCTGTAAATTTGGAAGGTGCATTTTTGGCTGCAAAATATGGTGGACCAATGCTTAAGGCATCAAAAGGAGCGATTGTGTTAACCTCCTCGACTGCTGGAATCTACGGATTTCCAAACCGAGCACCTTATGCGGCGGCCAAATGGGGTGTGATTGGCTTTATGAAAACATTGGCAATGGAGTGGGGTCCCGCAGGCGTTCGAGCGAATGTAATTTGTCCTGGCGCAGTCGAGGGACCGCGTATGAAAGGCGTGATGGAGCGTGAAGCGTTTGCTAAAGGAACAACTTATCAACATATTCAAAATGGCTATGCGGGGGGCACGTCAATGAGGTCTTTAGTAACGGCCGAAGATGTTGCTAATATGGCTGTCTTTCTATGTTCTGATGGTTCAAGGCTGGTGTCAGGGCAGGTGATTGCTGTTGATGGGCACACTGAAAATCCTGATCCTAAGGTTTAAATATATTTCTGAAAGGCGACTCTAAGTATGATATGGGTCCCCATCACATTGCTGGCAGCGTTAGCACAAACCTTCCGGTTTATGTTTCAAAAAAAATTGCGGATTGATACGCTATCAACGGGTGGCGCCACTTTCACGCGTTTTTTTTACTCGGCCCCTCTGATTGTACTTGTTGCAGTTTTATATCCTTGGGTGCGTGAATATGAACTACCAATAACTAAGCCTATTTTCTATGTTTATGCCGCTGCTGGCGGATTTTGTCAGGTCAGCGCGACGATGTGTGTCGTAGCACTATTTCAGCAACGTAACTTTGCCGTCGGAATTGCTTTCAAAAAAGCTGAAGTTTTGTTGGCTGTAGGATTTGGATTGTTGCTGTTGGGAGAGGGTATCAGTTTGCTGCCACTTGCTGCGATTTGCATTGGAGTTATTGCGGTTGTTATTCTGTCAGATACAGCCACGTTGCAAGGTAATGAGGGAGCACGATTTTTTAATCGTGCCACAGCTTTGGGATTATCCTGTGGAGTATTTTTTGGTCTTTGCGCAGTATTATATCGAGCTTCAGTGTTACAGGTTACAGCCGCAGACGTTTTCGCGCGTTCTAGTTTTACACTTGCGGTTACGATTCTAATCCAGCTTACTGGAATGTCTATTTATCTTTATTTGCGTGAGCCTGGACAAATTAAGGCTGTTGCGATGGCTTGGAAAACTGCAATTTGGATTGGATCTCTATCGCTAATAGGATCTTTGTGTTGGTTTACTGCCTTCGCATTGCAAAATGCAGCCTACGTCAAGGCAGTGGGTCAGGTGGAAATTCTTATGTCATTTGCTATTTCATTTTACATTTTTAAGGAAAGTATACAAAAGAAAGAAGTTATTGCGATAGCTTTGCTAACCCTATCGATCATATTATTAATCTTATTGCACTGAGTTTTGTAGGCGTAAAAATAAGCTTTCTTCGTCGTTATTTTGAAAGAACGGCACTGACTTGGGTGGCCCAATCTCGGTAAGGCCTGAAACCTCACCTAATACGATAGAGGTGATAAATGGTAAATTTAAAGAACCTACTTCATCCAATGGAACCCATTTTAGGTGAGAAAGTTCATCGCAGGCCATGGAAAAATCATCTGGATCATTTGCCAGGTGCTCTGCGCTTGTGAGAAAAAAACGAGCATCAAAACGACGTGATTTTCCTGGCGGTGTGATCGCCCTGAAAAAGAAAAATAGATTTTCGGCTGACGGGCGACAGCCTGCTCTTGCAAATCCCGTCCAATCGCTTGGCGCATTAGGCCATTCATGAGGTTTTCCCAGAATTAGACCTGTTTCCTCCCATAATTCACGTATAGCGGCGACTGCCAATACGTCAGGTGACGGCCCAGAACTGTGATCTTGTAAGTTTGCGTAGCAGTTAGTTGGCAATGGCTTAAGCAAAGAGATATCTGCGTCTGCTTTGTCGACAGCGCCACCGGGAAATACAAATTTATTAGGCATAAAGGCTGCTTTAGCCCCGCGTTGGCCCATTAAAACCCTGGGATTACTATCAAAATCACGCAAAAGAATAATTGTTGAAGCTGCTCGTATAGGTATATCATTCATAGCTTAATGTTACTGATTTCAAAAAGGTTTGCCAGAGGTATCGGTAGCAAACCCATTAAGCCTGCGAGCCCATTGAAATGCAATGATTGAGCCTTTTATTCGTGGCAAAAGGTACAAAGAAAGGCAAATGCAACCGAAACTAAACCCGAAGGCCATTATCCAGGGTTCTGGGCGATACTTAACGAATACGATGTGTAGCAAAGGGGCCATGATGTGGCCAACAATTAAGATTGTCAGATAGGCTGGACCATCGTCTGCCCTGTGATGGAAAAGGTTTTGGTTACAGTTTTGGCAGCTTTCGTGCACCTTTAAGTATTTATACAAAAGCGCGCCCTTGCCACAATTGGGACAGCAACGCCGCCAGCCACGCAGCAGGGCAGATTTGAGGGGGTGATCTGGTGACATGAAGAAAAACCTTTGTACGCGGTCTTATGACCGAGATGGGGTGCAAATGGTACTGGGGCATACTGCCACAATAGTTTTCACTTTTTGCGACGGAACCATTGAGCGGGTACGTTTTATGATTACCAAGCGCGGGAATTGATGCCCGCAGCGATAACCCTGAACAGACGAACTGAAGGAAAATCATAATGAACAAGATCGTAATTCTCGCATTGGCCACCACAGCTGCACTCGCATTTTCATCCGCAAGTGCAAGAGACCATTGGGGCAATAAACTTGAGTTCTCGACTGTGGATGCCAATGGCGATGGACAGATCACCAAGGCTGAGCTTCAAGCCTACAGCGCCGCAGAGTTTTCTAAAGTCGACACAGACGGCAATGGCAGCCTGAGCATTGAGGAGCTGACGGCCAAAGCTAATGAAAGTCGTTTGAAAAGAATAAAAAAACGGGCAAAATGGATGTTCCAGCAACTGGATGTCGATGGCAACGGTACTGTTGAGCTAGCAGAAATGCGAGCTAAGCGCGGCGGAGAATGGATGTTTGAACATCTCGATGAAAACGAAGATGGTATGATCTCGCATGAAGAATTCGATGTCCGCAAAGGTAAGCGCGGAGATAAGAGAAAACGTAATAACGACAATAGTTAAACGTTGATTTTGGCCTGACTTTTCAGCATGGACAGGCCATTTACCCAAGCTGTGGAATTGCTTAGGCAGGAGCCATGATGGCCTCAGACATAAGTCAAAATCAACAGGATGCAGAGCTTCTTATGCGGTTTTCAAAAGGGGACTGCGCCGCAGCTAAGGCATTGACATCGCGTCTGGCTCCTGTTGTTTTTGGACAAGCATTTCGGATGCTGGGGGACCGTACTGAAGCAGAAGATGTTACCCAAGAGAGCTTATTGCGCCTGTGGAAAATAGCCCCAGATTGGGATGCAAACCGGGCAAAAATCACAACCTGGCTCTACCGTGTGACGTCGAACCTGTGCATCGACCGTTTACGTAAATCAAACCGTAATTCCGGTGATGAGGTGCCAGAGTTGGCGGATGACACTCCGGGCGTGGATTGCAAGTTACAGATCACTGCACGGGCACAGGCCTTGCAGCATGCGCTACAGACCCTGCCAGGCCGGCAAAGGCAGGCTATGATCTTACGCCATATCGAAGACCTCTCGAACCCAGAAATATCTGATATTATGGAAGTTTCGGTAGAGGCTGTCGAGAGTTTGGTGTCGCGTGGCAAGCGCGCCTTGGCAATCACCTTGGCGCCACAGAAAAAAGCGTTAGGATTGGAAAATGACTGATAAAGATTTCAACTATCCGCCATTGGATGAGAGTGAATTTGGCCTCCTGTTTGATGCGGCTAAGAAAGGAGCGCCGGAGATGGATGCAGAGTTTCTCACTCGTTTGCAGAGCCAAGCCTTGGAGGCTATGCCACAGGAGCCGATGGTAGGATTTACACTTGAGAAACTATCACTATTTGGGCGGATCTCTGACGTTTTTGCCCAGTTTGGTGGCTGGCCCGTAGGGGCAGGCTTGGCGATGGCTGGTGCTTTCGGTGTGTTGATTGGGATAAGCCCTCCGGATGTTGTGTTGGATGCCACGACCGCTTATTTTCAAACCGAAAGCTTAAATGATCTAGTCGGGCTTGGTGATGAAACGGAATTTTATTGGGAAGATGTCTAGGGGATGGTCATGTCACAGAGAACGTTGAAAACATTACTGATGATATCATTTGCGGTGAACGTGTTGGTGGCGGGCGCTGTGGGTGGTTTTTTTGGCTCAGGTCGTCACAAAGATTTGCGATTGGATCATGTGAGTATGGCCCAAGAAGTACGCCCGCGGGCCCCCAGCTTAGGTCTTGGCCCGCTACTGCGTGCAATGGATCGCAAAGACCGGCGTGAGCTTGGCCGCTTGTTCCAAGATGCTCAGGCCAAAAACGGTGGTATGTCGCGTGATGCGCGCGAGGCGATGAATACCCAGCTTGTACAAGCTGTAGGGGCCATACCGTTTGACGATGTCGCCGTTTTGGCGGTGATGGAGGCGGGGTGGTTTGAGATCTCACGCCGTTCGGAAGTTGCCCGTAAGGTTTGGGTGGAAAAAGTAGCCACGATGAGCCCTGAAGCCCGCGC
>TARA_B110000037_G_scaffold31194_1_pt1 | contig 11141 bp, 9 predicted proteins | sample TARA_B110000037 | Tara Oceans TARA_B110000037 (sample SAMEA4397196) | marine metagenome | biome: Polar Biome; feature: [MIX] marine epipelagic wind mixed layer (ENVO:01000061); material: water (ENVO:00002006), including particulate matter (ENVO:01000060) such as... | depth 10-100 m
ACGATAACCATCGGAAGTATTTACAGAAGCATGTCCTATAAGTGTTGAGCTCTTTAATTGTGTTCCTAAAGTTCCCGAGGCTTGTTGCTGATTATAAGACCCTAGTTTATAGCTCACTGAATTTACAGCATCAATTTTTGATTTTGTTACAATATTAATGGCTCCTGTAAACGCATTTTGTCCAAAAACGCGTGCTGCTGGGCCTTTGATAATTTCAACGCGTTCGATGACCTCCAAAGGTAGTGCCATGTTTAATGTATGGTGACCTGTCTGAGGATCTTCAACTTTAATCCCATCAATCAACAGTAGAGTTTGATCAAAACTCCCGCCTCGAATATATAAATCTGCTTGCATGCCATTCACACCTTGACGTCTGACATCGATACCCGCCTCTTGTTGCAGAAGTTCTGCCAAATTAGTCGCGGGGCTTTGTTGTATAATTTCCGACGAAATAAGTGTAATAGTTCGCGAATTCTTTTTAAAAGGCAATTCTATTCGTGTAGAACTAATCGTAATAGAGTCCAGTTTTCTTATTTCCGAAGGTTGTTGTGCAACTATCGTATGAGATAAAAGAAAGCTAATTACGAACAGTAATAGGTGGAGTCTGGTTTTCATAAAAATTTTAGTTTAGACCGATAAGTTTTATTTGGTAAATATATACATACTATTACACCTCAATCAAAAAAAATGAAATAAAAGTGTTAAACTTTTTACTCGGTATAGAGAACAAACATAGTTAAAATAAATAATTATTTCGGCTAAGTCAAACCGCAAATGCGCTACCTTTATAGCATGTTTGCACTTGTTGACTGTAATAATTTTTATGCCTCCTGTGAACGGGTTTTTAACCCTGGTTTACGAGAAAAACCAATTGCTGTTTTATCAAATAATGATGGCTGTGTGATTGCGCGAAGCGATGAAGCTAAAGCACTTGGACTTCCTATGGGTGCACCAGCATTTAAGTTTAAAGAATTCTTCAAAACAAATAACGTTCAATTATTTTCATCTAATTTTGCGTTGTATGGCGACATGAGTAGCCGTGTGATGCGTATTTTAGAACACTTTAGTCCCGATGTAGAAGTGTATAGTATTGATGAAGCGTTCTTAAAACTCAATGGTTTTGAGACCTATGATTTACAAACGCACGGAATAGAGATGCGCCAACGTGTTCTCAAATGGACGGGGATTCCTACCTGTGTTGGAATAGCGCCTACTAAAGCATTGAGTAAAGTGGCCAATAAAATTGCTCGAAAGTTTCCCAAAGAAACGGGCGGTGTATATGTGATTGATAGCGAAGAAAAACGCATCAAAGCGTTGAAATGGACGAAACTCAAAGATGTTTGGGGGATAGGGCCAGCACTACACAAACGTCTATCGGAAAAGCAATGTAAAACTGCGTATGATTTTATTCAGCTCCCCGATATGTGGGTGCGTAAAACGTTTTCAATTACAGAATGGAAACTAAAAAAAGACTTGGAAGGCATCTCTAAAATTGAGACCGAAACCATCAAAAACAAACGAGCTATTGCCACCACTCGTAGTTTTGAATCTACCATTAAAGATATTGAAGCTATTAAAGAACGCATTTCTACCTTTGCGTGTAGTGGAGCTGAAAAACTTCGAAAACAAGGGTCTAGTTGTCACATGATGATTGTTTTTTTACGAAGCGATTACCATAAAAAAGACACTGAACAGCACCGCGCCAGTGTTGTCGTTAATATTCCATTCCCGACCAATTCAAGTTTAACTTTAAGTTCTAATGCCGTAAAAGCAGTGGCTTCGATTTATAAAAAAGGAATTCACTACAAAAAAGCAGGTGTTATTCTTACAGGGATTGTCCCAACAGGTAACCATCAGTTACAACTATTTGATAAAGAAAATCCAAAACACTTACCATTGATGCGTACGATTGACTTTATTAATAAAAAGTATGATGTCCCAAAATTAAAATTAGCAAATCAAGATTTGAAACGCACGTGGAAAATGCGTCAAGAACACCTCTCTCCAAAATACACGACCAATTTAAAAGATATAATTACAGTTCAATGTCCATAAAACAACCCACACCGCTTACATTTTTCACACCTGAAAACCTCAACACATTAGGTGCTGTCTATTTTGACACAGGAATTTCCGCTGGATTTCCATCCCCAGCAGATGATTTTAAGCAAGAACGACTGTCTTTAGATAACGAACTTATCAAAAATAAAGAAGCCACTTTTTTTGCGCGAGTCAGTGGACAATCAATGGTTGATGCAGGACTTAGTGATAACGATCTTTTGGTCATTGATCGCAGCCTTTCTCCTGCACACAACAAAATTGCTGTTTGCTTTTTGGACGGAGAATTCACGGTCAAACGACTAAAGGTTGAAAAGGAAGAGGTTTGGCTACAACCCGAAAACAAAAACTATCAACCTATAAAAATTACCCAAGAAAATGATTTTGTGATTTGGGGAATTGTCACCAATGTTATCAAGAAAGTATAGTTCTAAAGTTCCTTTCGAAGTCGTGCTACAGGAAGGTCGAGTTGCTCACGATATTTAGCAACGGTTCTTCGCGCGATTGGATACCCTTTTTCTTTTAAAATGACGGTTAATTTTTCATCAGTCATTGGTTTTTTCTTGTCTTCTTCGGCAATCACGGTTTCCAAGATGCTTTTAATTTCACGGGTAGAGACTTCTTCGCCTTGGTCATTAGTCATGGATTCACTAAAAAATTCTTTAATCAATTTAGTGCCATAAGGTGTGTCTACATATTTGCTATTTGCGACACGGGACACAGTCGAAACATCCATTTCTATTTTATCGGCAATATCTTTGAGAATCATGGGTCTTAATTGTAAGTCATCACCTGATAGAAAGTAATTTTTTTGATAATGCATAATGGAGCTCATCGTCACAAATAAGGTATGTTGTCGTTGTTTGATTGCATCAATAAACCATTTGGCAGCATCGAGTTTTTGTTTGATAAACTGTACCGCATCTTTTTGCGATTTTGTTTTTTCTTTAGAATCCTTATACCCTTTTAGCATTTCGTTATAGGGTCTTGAAACGTGTAGTTCAGGTGCATTTCGACCATTAAGACTGAGTTCTAATTCGCCCTCTACAATCTTGATTGTGAAATCTGGAACAACGTGTTCAATAGAGCGGCTGTTATTAGAATAAGAGCTTCCGGGTTTCGGATTTAAGCGTTCAATTTCTGAAACCGCGTCTTTAAGTTGTAGTTCTGTGATGCTAAACTTATGCAAGAGTTTTTTGTAGTGCTTTTTAGTAAATTGCTCAAACCCTAGTTCAATAATTTTACTGGCAAGAGCCGTATTGGGTGTTTGTGTTTTTCGATGTAATTGAAGTACTAAACACTCTTGAAGATTTCGAGCACCCACACCTGCAGGGTCTAATAAATGCACCACTTTAAGCACAGATTCAATGGTTTTTTCATCCGTATAGACATTTTGAGTAAAGGCCAAATCATCCATAATATCTAATAACGGACGTCGAATGTAGCCACTATCATCGATACTTCCAATCAAAAACTCAGCGATTTGATAGTGTATATCTTCTAAAGGAAAGGTGTTGAGCTGATCAATTAGATGTTGAGTAAAAGATGTTCCAGAAGCAAAAGGAATGGTTTTTTGTTCGTCATCGACACTATAATTATTGGCTTGAAGTCTGTATTCTGGAATTTCATCATCACTCAAATAATCATCTACATTGATGTCATCTGCATTGATTTGTTCATTATCCATGTCATTATCATTGGAATCAAACTCATTTTCATAAATTTCTTCTTGGTCTTTTCCAGTTTCAAGCGCCGGATTTTCTTCAAGTTCTTGTTTGAGGCGTTGCTCAAAAGCTTGTGTAGGCAATTGTATCAGCTTCATCAACTGAATTTGCTGAGGCGATAGTTTTTGTGATAATTTATAATGTAAATATTGCTTAAGCATTCATTATTTGGGTTTTTATAAAAATAAGAAAAAAACGTCAGATATATGTTAAGCCGCACTATTTTCAAATAGTACTAGTAGTAAACCCCCTTAAAATTCAGCGTTGAGCGGCGTTCGTGGATAAGGAATGACATCCCGAATATTGCCCATTCCAGTAGCAAACATGACTAAGCGTTCAAAACCAAGTCCAAATCCAGAGTGAACGGCTGTTCCATATTTTCTTAAATCTAAATACCACCACAGGTCTTCTTCTGGAATATCAAGTTCTGCCATTTTTGCTTTTAAGACGTCTAATCGTTCTTCACGCTGCGATCCACCAACGATCTCACCAATCCCTGGGAATAAAATATCCATAGCGCGAACCGTTTTTCCGTCCTCATTTAAGCGCATGTAAAAGGCTTTAATTTTGGCAGGATAATCAAATAAAATAACTGGACATTTGAAGTGTTGTTCTACTAAAAAGCGTTCGTGTTCACTTTGTAAATCGGCACCCCATTCGTTAATAATGTATTTAAATTTCTTCTTTTTATTTGGCTTACAGTTTCGTAAAATATCAATAGCTTCTGTATAGCTTACGCGCTTAAAATTATTATCGACAATAAAACGAAGTTTTTCGGTGAGCGGCATTGGTGCACGTTCATTTTGAGGTTTCGATTTATCTTCTTGTTCCAAGCGTTGCTCCAAAAAGGCAAGATCTTCTTTGTTGTGTTCTAAAATGTAACTAATTACATCTTTCATAAAATCTTCAGCAAGATCCATATTTCCTGCCAAATCCATAAAAGCAACCTCTGGTTCAATCATCCAAAACTCTGCTAAATGTCGTGAGGTATTTGAGTTTTCAGATCTAAATGTAGGGCCAAAAGTGTACACTTTTCCAAGCGCCATTGCATAGGTTTCTGCTTCGAGCTGCCCTGAAACAGTTAAGTTTGTTTCTTTACCAAAAAAGTCTTTTGAATAATCGACTTTACCATCTTCAGTGAGTGGTGGATTCTTTGGATCTAGAGTGGTCACTCTAAACATTTCACCTGCACCTTCAGCGTCACTTCCCGTGACAATTGGAGCATGCATATAGTAAAATCCATTTTTATTAAAATACGAATGAATCGCGAAAGAGAGCGAAGACCGGAGTCGCATAACGGCACTAAACGTATTGGTTCGTGTGCGTAAATGTGCTTGTTCTCTTAAAAATTCTAAAGAATGGCGTTTGGGTTGTAAGATCGTTTTTGAAACTTCTTCGGGATCTGCATCCCCCAAAATTTCTATAGAACTTACTTGAACTTCTACAGATTGTCCTTTTCCTTGACTTTCTACTAAGCCGCCTTTTATGTGTACTGCAGCTCCTGTAGTAATGCGTTTTAACAACGCCTCATCCATGCTTTCAAAATCAACCACACATTGGATACTTTGAAGACTAGAGCCATCATTAAGAGCTATAAATCGGTTCGCTCTAAAGGTTCGAACCCACCCTTTGACTTCTATATCTGTGTGTTTTAACTCTTGAGTTAATAAATGTGCAACAGTGCTGGTGATCATAAGTACAATTTTTAATACTGCAAATATATAGTTTTAAGCTATATTAATAGTGTAAGTTTTAGTCTTCTTCTAACGCTTCCTCTTCGGGGATAATATTCAGTGCAGGCTTCTTCAAAACTTTCTTGTTCGCGATACTGCGTTCTAAAGACAATAATAAGCAGGGTAACAATAACAAATTAGCCAACATCGCTAATAATAGTGTCGCTGAAATCAAGGCTCCTAAAGCCACAGTGCCTCCAAAACTAGAAGTTATAAAAACCGAAAAGCCAAAGAACAGTACGATGGATGTATAGAACATACTAACTCCAGTTTCACGGAGTGCTGCAAAAACCGATTTTTTAATTTTCCAGTGGTTTGCCAACAACTCTTGTCGGTATTTTGCCAGAAAATGAATCGTATCATCTACAGAAATTCCAAAGGCAATACTAAACACTAATATTGTAGACGGTTTTATGGGTACACCAAGGAATCCCATCATTCCTGCAGTAACTAATAGCGGCAATAAATTCGGAATCAACGAAATGATAATCATTCGGAAGGAGCGAAACATATAGGCCATGAACAATGATATCAAAAAGATGGCGAGTGCTAAAGACAAGACTAAATTTCGCACTAAATATTTAGTTCCTTTTTGAAATAAGTAGGCTTTTCCAGTGATGGAAACATCGTACTGCTTTTCAGGAAATAGCTTATCAATTTTTGTCAGAAGATCTTCTTCAATACGTTCCATTTTATCGATCCCAGCATCTTTCATAAATGTAGTGATTCGAGCATAACGCCCCGTACTATCTACAAAGTTTTTTAGTAAATCAACATCGGTAGAAGCGTTTTTTGCATAGGACAAAATGAAACTATTTTCTTGTGCAGAAGGCAACTGATAATACTTAGGATTCCCATTGTAATAGGCTTGTTTGGAATATTTCACCAAGCTCACAACAGACACGGGTTTAGAAAGTTCTGGAATTTCAACAATCAAATCTTCTAGCGCACTCATACGCTTTAAGGTTGAAAGTTTTATGACCCCTTTTTTGCGTTTGGTATCCACTAAAATTTCAAGCGGCATGACGCCGTTAAACTCACTTTCGTAGAACTCTATGTCTTTATAAAACTCTGCTTTTTTAGGCATGTCTTCAATCAAACTCCCTGTGGTTTCAATTTGAAAAATCCCAATAATACTGAACGCCAATAAAATAATCGCCGTGATGTAAATCGTAATATTTTTATGCTTAACAGTCTGTTCGATCCAGTCGCCCAAGCGATTAATCCATCGTTTATTTAAATGTTCTAAATGCTGTTCTTTTGGAATTGGCATAAAACTATAAATGATCGGAATAATCAGTAAACATAACAGAAAAATAGCAATGATACTCAGAGAAGCAACAATTCCAAATTCGGTCAGTAATTTACTTTGCGTAATAATAAAGGTTGCAAAGCCAGATGCGGTGGTTACATTGGTCATTAAAGTCGCATTTCCGACTTTAGAAATAACACGTTGAAGCGACTTAGCTTTATTGCCGTGTTTGTTGACTTCGTGCTGATATTTGTTTATTAGAAAAATACAATTAGGGATTCCAATCACAATAATAAGCGGTGGGATTAAGGCTGTAAGAACAGTAATTTCATAGTGCAATAACCCTAAAATTCCAAAAGTCCACATGACGCCAACGACCACTACAAACATGGATATAAAAGTCGCTCTAAACGATCTAAAAAAGAAAAAGAAAATAAGCGAGGTGACCAAAATAGCTGCTAAAATAAACACGCTAATTTCGTCAACAATATTTTGAGCATTTAGCGTTCGTACATAAGGCATTCCGGATACGCGCACATCTAAATCATAGGCTTCCTCAAAAGCGTTCACTTCAGGAATTAAAACATTTTCGATAAACGCCTTTCGTTCGGGAGTATTAACAATCGATTTATCTAAATAGATAGCCGTTCGGATGGCTTCGGTTTCTTTGTTAAAAAGGATATTATCATAAAAAGGATATTTCTCAAACAGGGCCTTTTTAAGGGTGTTTACTTCAGATTGTGACTGAACAGAATCTTTGATAAACGGGATGAGGTCAAATTGTTTTTTACGTTCATTTTTAACCAGTTTCTGTAAATCCTTGATGGCAATCACGGCATCTACACTGGCATGGCTATTAAAACCTTTTGAAAATGTATTCCAAGCATTTAATTTTTCGACGGTCAGTAGGGTACTGTCTTTGACCCCCATCACAATTAAATTACCCTCTTCTCCAAAAATATCTAAAAAATGATTGTATTCTAAATTAATAGGATGATCATCGGGCAGTAAATTGGCCTCTGTATACGTGAAGCGCATATTATTCCATTGCATGGAAAAAAACACTGTGGTCAGCGCTACAGCGATAAGAATACTAATTCTGTTTCTAAGAATCAGTCGTGCAACGATTTCCCAAAAACCGTTTGAAAAGAGTTTAAACATAGTCTTTTTTGATGGCGACAAAGGTAAATAAAAGGAATCAAATCAAGGGCAAGGAAAAGAAATCTTTACGTACAAACAATAAAAACCGCTGAGGTTATACTTTTAGAATTTCGGCTTCTTTTGCACTGTATAAATCATCTGCTTTTTTCACATGCGCATCGGTAAGTTGTTGCACATCCATTTCTGCATTTTTCTGAACATCTTCAGAAGCATCTTCTACACTTTTAATTTCTGAATTTGCATCTTTTCGAGCAGATCGAATTGAGATTTTTGCATCTTCAACCTCAGATTTTGCTTGTTTGGCTAGTTCACGACGACGCTCTTCAGTTAATGGTGGCACATTAATAATTATGGTTTCGCCATTGTTCATCGGGTTGAATCCTAAATTAGCAATCATAATCGCACGTTCGATTTCTTGCAACATCGCCTTTTCCCATGGTTGAACCGTAATTGTACGACCATCTGGAGTGTTCACATTAGCTACTTGCGCCAAAGGGGTTTGAGAGCCGTAATAATCGACCATCACACTGCCCAACATGGAAGGACTTGCTTTTCCTGCTCGGATATTTACAAATTGTTTTTCTAAATGCTTCAATGCATTTACCATCGCTTCTTTTGTGCTATCCAGTATAAAATCTATCTCTTCGTTCATGGTTGAATTTTTTTATAAGTATGGTAAACTAGGGATTAACTAACCGTTGTTCCGATCGTTTCTCCAGATATAATTTTAAGAAGGTTTCCGTTTTTGTTCATATCAAAAACAATGATTGGCAGTTCGTTTTCTTGGCTTAACGTAAAAGCCGTAGTGTCCATGACTTTCAGTCCTTTTTTGAGCACATCATCAAAACTAATGGTATCAAATTTAATTGCTGTTTTATCTTTTTCTGGATCGGCTGTATAAATACCATCCACTCGGGTGCCTTTCAAAATCACATCAGCTTCAATTTCAATGGCACGTAGTACCGCTGCTGAATCGGTTGTAAAGTACGGGTTTCCTGTACCGCCACCAAAAATAACAACCCGCCCTTTTTCTAGGTGACGCATAGCGCGACGACGAATAAAAGGTTCAGCGACTTCATTAATTTTTATGGCAGATTGTAAACGGGTAGGCACTCCTGCGTTTTCCAAAGCACTTTGCAGTGCGAGTCCGTTTATGACTGTCGCTAGCATGCCCATATGATCGCCTTGAACACGGTCCATACCATTACTTGCTCCTGCAACACCTCTAAAAATATTTCCACCCCCAATTACAATCGCAACTTCAATGCCTTGCTCAGTAATTTGTTTGATTTGATTCGCATAGTCGGATAGACGTTCAGGATCGATTCCATAATTGCGATTTCCCATAAGGGCTTCTCCAGAGAGTTTGAGTAATATTCGTTTGTATGTCATAATTGTGTCGCTCGTTGGGCAAATATACGCAATATCTTAAATCCCAAAAGGAGTTTTTTGGAATTCTACACAATTCTAAATTGAATCTGTTTTTGGTGTTTCCTGTTTTTTTCTTTACTTTGGAATATTGAATTGACCCCAAATCTATTCTACACCATGAAAACAAATGCAATTATTTACTTAAAAGGAGATGCTACTGTTCCACAAGCAAAAGGGATTAAGATTATTGCACATATCTGTAATAATCTAGGGGGTTGGGGAAAAGGCTTTGTTTTAGCTATTTCAAAACGTTGGGAATCTCCAGAAAAAGAATATCGTCAATGGCATAGAAACCGCTCGAAAAATGATTTTAATTTAGGAAATATTCAAATTATACCTACTGAAAAATACATTTATGTTGCCAATATGCTTGGACAACAAGGCATGAAAACGGGAAGTAATGGAGCTCCGATACGATACCAAGCAGTTGAACACTGTTTAGAGAAACTCGCTGAGGAAGCTAAAAGCCTAAATGCGTCCGTTCATATGCCGAGGATTGGTTGTGGTCTAGCTGGCGGAAAATGGGAGAAAATAGAACCTTTAATTCATAACACATTAATTAAAAATAATATACTAACGTTCATCTATGATTTTTGAAAATGAAAAAAACCGTATTAATTACAGGGGCTAGTAAAGGAATAGGTTATGCTTTGACTGAAAAACTATTAAACGAGAACTTCTTTGTTATTGGAACGAGTAAGGATGGAAAAATTAAAGATTTTGTTGGTAGAGATTTTTATGCTTTAAAATTAGATCTCTCAAACCCTGTTAGTATTGAAAACGCGCACAGAAATATTTTTGAAAAATTCGAACGGATTGATGTTTTAATTAATAATGCAGGAATTGGACCAGATTTAGACACGTATAAACCCGAAATAACCTCTTTTAACAATACTTTTAATGTTAATGTTTCTGGGACTGTATTTTTTACCGAACCCCTGATTAAGTTAATTCACGGGAAAGGAATGATACTTAATGTATCTTCTAAAATGGGTTCTTTGGAAGGTTGTAAATTAACGGACTCTGTTGCGTATCGCATGTCAAAAAGTGCACTAAATATGTACACCAAAGTACTAACAAACAAATTAAACGATGAAATAAAAGTTGCAGCAATCCACCCTGGCTGGGTTAAAACGACAATCATTGAAAGTAATATTAAAAACGGCAGATTGACGCCCAGACAGTCAGCAGAAAACATGTTTAGATTTATCGAGAGTAATTTTCGAAATGGTATATTTTGGGACTCAGAAAACGGAGTCGAACTTTTATGGTAAGAATTAATTTACCGGCTACCCAACAAATCCAATCCTCCTGTTTAATTAACCATCACCTTTTTGACTGCTTTTTGCGTGTTTGAGGACACTTCCAGAAAATACACACCCGAATTTAAACGACTCACATCGATACTTTGCGTGTCATTTTCTTTTGTAAAAATTAATTTACCATACACATCATAGAGTGCTAAGCTACTGATTGGTATTGTAGAAGAGATCTGAATTTTGTCAGATGCAGGGTTTGGATACAGCTTTAGTGTGCTTTTTAAGTCCAAATCTTTACCAGCACTTAAAGGCGCTTCTTGATACACTTTCACATAATCTATAATCATAGCGCTTTCAGTAAACCCAGCATCTACAGCTCCAGAAATGCCCCCCATTGCAACATTGAGTAATATGAATTGCTCTTCATAAAAAGGCCATGTACTATCATTTTTCTCAGAGGGGTTGTAGGTATAGAAGCCTACGTTATCTACCAAAAACGTAATTTGATTTGGCGACCAATTCA